>FWWL01001738.1_pt1 | contig 49558 bp, 46 predicted proteins | sample 2228331 | NCBI WGS metagenome assembly FWWL01 (sample SAMEA103939775, study PRJEB20133) | metagenome | reverse complement strand
AAATAAATTTCGTCAGAAAATTTTGAGGTGGTTCAGGAAAAACCAGCGATGTTACCCCTGGAGGGACACAGAAGACCCGTTCAGGATATTGATAGCCGAAATGATGCTCAGAAGAACAAAAGCAGATCAGGTAAAGCCGGTTTATGAGAAATTTTTTAAAGAATTTCCTGATCTCGAATCTGTTGCAAACGCTGATGAGCAAAAGATAGAAAAAGTCCTGTATCCACTGGGGTTGAAATGGAGAACTCCGGCTTTTCGACTTGTGGCAAGAGAAATCAGAGAAAAATATAACTGCAGGGTTCCTGATGCAAGAGAATCTTTACAAAAATTACCTGGTGTTGGTGAATATGTGGCAGGTGCAGTTTTGTCTATCGGATACGGGAAAAGGGAATGGATTGTAGATAGCAATATTGTAAGGTTGTTTAAAAGATACTTTGGAATTAGAACCTCGAAAGAAGGACGACGCGACAGGCATGTTATAGAGATGGCAAAAGCGTATGTATCTTGCAAAGATCCACGAAAAGCTAATCTCGCGATTCTTGATTTTACAGCCCTTATATGTACCCCAGAAAATCCTGCATGTAATAAATGTCCATTAAATAAGAAATGTAATTATATTCATTGAGTATTTTTCACAAACAATTTTGTAGTATATAAACACCCAATTACTGGAAACTTCTTGCTGGCAAAATAAGTGAAAGTGAGACAATAATTTTTAAAGTAAATTAACTTCTTTTCCAGGGTGAAGGTGGGAATAGATAAAATAAACTCTGCCGATGAAATTGGCAGAGGGAAACTGCCACGCTGAAAGTGTGGCAGGAAGTAATGGAAGCAGTGCGAGGACGCAAATAGTGTGCGAGCCTGCGACTGTGGTGTTATTTCTTTAGATTTCTTTCTTTTGCCTGACGAATAGAATTTTGTAAAATTATAGGGACAGTTCGCAGCGATTTTGAGAGCGGAGCCATATTTAACAATACGGACCGGGGATTTTCGGAAATAGAAACGAAAGTCCCCTTTTCTTTTTTATCCCCACCACACCCAGCACCTAAAGGAAGGACTGAATTTTTGAAAGCGTCAAAATCCTCTGAATAATAAAGATTTATCTGGATTTGCTCTTTTGAAGAAAGAATGTTTTTTGATGAACTTTTTGATTAAAAGATTTCTTTCAATTTATTTTTGGCGGGCAAAGGATTTTAAAAATATTTTGAGGATATTTTGAAGCGTTTGAAAGGAAAGAGAAACACTATCAATATAAAACATCAGAAAGATAATAGACATTTAGATGTCCACTTTGTATTATGTATACAATGGTATTGACGAACTTCAAATTTATAAGTATGATGTTATCATAGAAACTTTGGATGTGAGATGAAAAACTCTGTTGAACCTGGAATCATTTGTCCCATATGTCATGACTATAAAAACAATCAGTTAGGAGAACACATTCGCAAAGAGCATGGAGATAAGGCGTTTCACCAGGCTATCTTAGATGCGAAAAAGTCTGGCACGTCTGATGCGCAAATTGGCAAAGTTTTTGGGATTACATTCAGGCAATTAGAAAGAATAATTACGGAAGCTTATGGGGTTAATATCTCTGTGCTTGAAAAACCTAAAAAGGTGAAATATTGGGAACCTAAGACATTCAAAGAAGAAACCACAACTGTGTGGAGTTATAAACAGAGGGGCGATTGGGCAACACATGATGGGAGATATCGCGGAAATTGGTCGCCATATATCCCACGAAATTTGATATTAAAGTATTCGGAGCCTGGGGATATAATTCTGGACTACTTCGTTGGTGGTGGAACTACCGCTATAGAAGCAAAATTATTGGGGAGGAAATGCATTGCTAAAGATATCAATCCCGCTTGTGTTGAACTTACAAAAGAAAACCTAAATTTTAAACTACCCGAGTGGCTTTTTAGGTTTCCCATATCCGAACCTCAGGTATATGTAGGAGATGCAAGAGATCTATCGGAAATAGAAGATAACAGTATAGATCTAATTTGTGCTCATCCACCTTATGCAGGGATAATAAGTTATAGTTCTAAAGTGGAAGGTGATCTTTCTAAATTGGGTATAAATGAGTTCCTGGAAGAAATGAAAAAGGTCGCTCGTGAAAGTTATCGTGTGTTAAAACCTGGCAAGAAATGCGCAATACTTATAGGTGATACAAGGGAACATAAGCATGTAATACCAATAGGGTTTAAAATCATAGATGTTTTTTTAAACGAAGGGTTCAGATTAAAGGAGTTAGTAATTAAAAGACAGCACAATTGTAAGACCACAGGATTTTGGAGTGAGAAGAGCATTAGATATAATTTTCTTCTGTTGGCACATGAGTATTTACCAATTTTTGAGAAGCCAGATAAGGGGAGTAATTCCAATGTAACAAATAGGTTATCCTCTGAAATAAAACCTCTTGTGAAACCTGTAAAACCTTGTCTCTCTAATGATTACGAATTAGAAACAACATCTGTATGGATATTTCCTCCAGATGAATATGAAAAGCGATTAGATTCAAATGTCATCAGAAGATATTCAAAGGGGAATAATTATAAGGTCTTATTGATAGATATTGAAAAGTCAAAGGAAACACCTCTTTCAACAGGAATGAATGATTTGGTTTTTATTAAGTCTCCATTGTTAGATACAAATCCATCTTTAAGGACGATTGATTCATACCTTCGTCTTCTAAAAGGTGTAATTGAAGGAAATCTTAAAACTGTAAAGCCAGGGGGATTTATTTGCATTCATACAAAAGATGTAAGAATAAATGGATACATAAGACCCATCGGCATGGAAATCGTGAAGCTATTATCTTTTGATAATTTATGGTTAAAGGAAATTGTGGTTGTCACTCAAGAAAGACAGCAAAAGGGTGAGAATGAACTGAAGAAAGAAGATCTAGAAATCACACATGAATATCTGCTTGTTTATGAGGTAAAATAATGAGACTAATAAGATGGGTGGTAGGAGTTTACTATTACTTTAAATCATCTTATAAAATCTGGCGTGTCAAGAGGCTTCAGAAAGATGATCTTATTTACACCACTGAGAGAAATGTGCAGATTGAAGTTTATCCTGGCAAGAAACCTGAATCCCCTTATGATTTCATTGTAAGATTCAAAGAACCAAATAAGCGTCCGCGTACCCCCTCTCATGTCCATATAATAGTAGAGATGTATGTCAAACATGCTTATAATTCCGACTTAACTTTACAACTGAGAGATCATATTTTAAGAATGCTTAAGGAGATAAGACCTGTCAATTCATTTCCGCCGTCCCTTCAATTTTTCAGACCAGAGCATATTGAGCAATTCAGAGAATTAGATAATGTTGGAGAATTTACTGAAGAGTTTTTGCTCGTTGTAACAGAACTGATGGCAATTCAAGAAAAAACTAACTATCCAGAGGGCTCTCTAACAGAAAGTTTATATAGAGACTTTGGGACAAAGGACCGTTTCTCAGTAATTCAAAAAGCTGTGTTGAGGAGGTTGAGATAATATGTAACTTTGATACTCCTCCGAGGCTCTCTTATTATGCGAAAACAGATGGTATAATACCGAAAAGCCCATTAAAATATTTTTTTCTTGAATACATTTATTATTAAGTATACTATATAATACAGAATGTTACGGAATTATACAGGTCATTGACAGAATAAAAATTTTCATATAAAATAATTTGACTATGAATGTTTCCGCAGGAACTCCTTCGCTAAAATCTATCCATGATAAGGTTATGAAGGGTGAACGGCTGTCCAGAGAGGACGCTCTTGTCCTCTTTCGCACAAATGATATTCTCTTTCTCGGCGAAATGGCTGAATGTGTAAACAAGCGAAAGAATGGTAATTATGTCTATTTTATTGTCAACAGGCATCTCAATCCAACAAATATATGCGTGAACCGCTGTGAACTCTGCGCCTTCAGCCGTGATGAAAAGGACGCCGATGCTTATGTAATGGATATTGATACAGCACTCTCCATAGCAGACTCAGCAGTAAAGGATGGTGCCACTGAGATACATATTGTTGGCGGGCTTCATCCGTCCCTCCCCTTTGATTACTACCTTAATCTTATCAGTGCAATAAAGGAGAGATACCCTTCACTGCATATTCAGGCATTCACAGCAGTTGAGATTGCCTATTTTTCCCACCTGACAGGGCTCTCAATCCATGATGTCCTTATGCAACTTAAGGGAGCGGGGCTGGGCTCCCTGCCCGGTGGTGGGGCTGAAATCTTTAATCCTGAAGTAAGGAGCAGGATCTGTGGAAAAAAGATTTCGGGGAGGACCTGGCTCAAGGTTATGGAAACAGCCCATTCTATAGGGTTGAAGAGCAACGCAACAATGCTCTACGGCCATATAGAAAGTTATGAAGATAGAGTTGACCATATGTTTATGTTAAGAGAATTGCAGGACAGAACAGGCGGCTTTCAGAGTTTTATTCCCCTCGCCTTTCATCCCGAGAATACAAAGATTAAAAAGAGATATATGACAACCGGACTGGATGATTTGAAGACCCTTGCCATTGCCCGACTCTTCCTTGATAATTTCAAGCACATAAAGGCTTTCTGGATCATGCTTGGCGAGAAACTCGCTCAGGTCTCCCTGAACTTCGGTGTTGATGATCTGGATGGGACGGTTGTGGAAGAGAAAATCACCCATTCTGCAGGTGCAAGGACTGCAGAATTTCTGCCGAAGGAGGAGTTGATTCGCTATATAAAGTCAGCAGGCAAGATTCCTGTGGAGAGGGATACCCTCTATAATATTCTAAAAATATACGGATAGTCGGGGATCTTTGATGAAGAACAATCAGGAGCGAGAGCGGATGGAGTTGCGCGTTGAAGTGGATTACATTGCCAGGGGAACATTTTATACCGGATTCACAAAATATATAAGTACCGAGGGACTTTTTATTACCACAACGGAGGTAACTGATCCGGGGGAGATAATTTTTATAGACATGTATCTTCCGAATTATCGGCATAAGCTTAAACTTAAAGGCAGGGTCATAAAGTCCTATGAATATAGTGTTGATGATACCCCTCCCGGGATGGAGGTGGAATTTCTGGAGTTAAGGGAGCAACTGAGAGAGGTAATTGCAGAGTTCATATCCTCAGTCCGGATGGAAGAAAAGATGTGAGAGGAGAGTTAAAAAAAGATAAACGGATTTCCAGAGAGGAGGGTGTTGAACTCCTCCTGAAGGAGGATCTATTCTCTCTCGCTCGCATGGCAAACTCCATTCGCTGGAAGTATCATCCAGAACCAATTGTTACCTTTATTGTTGACAGAAACATTAATTATACAAATAAGTGTAAAACAAGATGTAGATTCTGCGCCTTTTCTGTTGATCTCAATGATGAAAGGGGCTATCTCCTTTCCCTTGATGAGATTTTCAGAAAGATAGAGGAGGCAGAGAAACTTGGCGGGACGCAGATCCTCATGCAGGGCGGATTAAATCCGGAACTCAGGATTGATTTTTTTGAGAATATGTTCAGGGAGATTAAAAAGAGATTTAATGTTCAGATACATTCACTCTCTCCACCGGAGATTGTATTCATTGCAAGGATTTCCAATCTCTCCGTAATGGAGGCACTGAAGAGATTGCGGGCCGCAGGACTTGATAGCATTCCGGGTGGAGGTGCGGAAATCCTCGTTGACCGCGTGAGAAATATAATAAGCCCGGGAAAGATTTCAGCAGATGAGTGGCTGAATGTTATGCGGGAGGCCCACAGACTTGGCATGCGCACAACAGCCACAATGATGTTTGGCAGTGTGGAGACAGGAGAGGAGATCATTGAGCACCTCCTGAAACTGCGAGAACTTCAGGATGAGACAGGAGGATTCACTGCATTTATACCCTGGTCTTTTCAGCCGGGCAACACCTCCCTCGGTGGGGTTCCAGCCACGGGCACTGATTACCTGAGGGTTCTTGCACTCTCTCGCATTATGCTTGATAATATCCCGAATATCCAGGCATCCTGGGTTACTCAGGGGCTTAAGGTGGCTCAGTTAGCCCTCTTCTTCGGAGCAAATGACATGGGAAATATCATGATAGAGGAGAATGTAATTGCATCAACGGGGGTAAGAAATACCATAACCCAGGATGAGTTAATAAATGTTATAAGGGATGCCGGCTTTATTCCTGCCCAGCGAAACACCCTCTACGATATCATAAAAATTTTCAATTAGAATATTTTGTGGTATAATTATATAAATTTATGAAATTCATCCTTTTTTCTGACTCAGAGGACCGTAGGGGAAAAATTCTCTCCATCTTCGCTGAAAAGGGGCGTGAGATTATCTACCTTAAAGACCCAGACCTTCTCCTTAAAGCAGTGGAAAGTTCAAATTTCCCTGTTGTGTTGGTTGATGTGAAATTTGCCCGTTTCCCTGCCTTTAAGTTATCAAGGGAATTGAAGGAAAGATTCCCTGAAAAAAACATGAAGATCTTCTTGATAATGCCGTCAGTAGAAAGAGGACTGGAGAGGAATATTCTTGACCTCTGGCTTGCAGATGGTATTATCCCCTATAGTGAATTGGATGAGGAAATCAAAAAATTGCTCAATCGGTTCCCTCTGGTGAAGAGAGGAAACTTCAAGGAAAAGCCATTCCTTAATCTTTTGTTAGAGATTCAATCCCGTGCCTTCAGTGGAACACTTACAGTTACCAGAGGCGGTGATGAAAAGGCAGTGTATTTTGAAAAGGGGATACCAAGATATGCAATTACATCCAGAAGGGAGGAGAAGATAGGGGAGTTCTTGCTCCGCCATGGAAAACTCACTGCTGATGCCCTTGAGAAGTTCCTTGATGAAGCGAGAAATTCCGGCAGGCGGCTGGGAGAATTTTTGATTGAAAAGGGCATAATAGAAAGGGAGGAGTTCCGGAAGATTCTTCAGCATCAGATGGAGGAGATCTTTGAAAGCATTTTTGCCTGGGATGATGCGGACTATACATTGAGCACAGAGAATATCGCCCTTCTTGAGGATGTTCTGATAGAACGGGATATTAATGAACTTATTTACAGTGGGGTCATGAGATATGCAGAGGCAGGGAACTCAGTGAAGGATTCATATTTTCCAAGACTATTAGTAAACTTGGAGGAGATTTATGGATGCTATCCGTTAAACCAGAAAGAAAGGGAACTCCTTGGGATGTTTTCAGGAAGAGAGAGCATTAAATCACTCTCATTTAAATCAGAATGTACTCTGAAAGAGATCCAGCGCCTCTGCTATCTACTGAAAGAGACAGGTAAAATTGAACTCCTTTTATCACCCCCAGAGGAGGTCTCTAAGGCAGTAATAGGAAGGATTGAGACGGAGACAATAAAAGTGGAGCCGTCCATTGCAGAAGAGAGACCTGTTCTGCCTTCCGAACAAAAAGTAAAAGAAGCCACCCTTTCCGAAGGGCCCCGCGTTGAATTACAACCACCATATAAAGCCCCTGCTGGAATCAGATTTTTGAGCAGGGAGGGGCTTAAAAAAGCTATACTTGTGAATTCTCTTATTACTATCTCCATGGTATTAATTATTTCACTTTCTGCAGGATTAATTGTTAAGAAAAGGGCAGAAGAGAGGTTGCTGAACGAAAAGATTAAACAGTCCCATGAGCTTATAAGGTCGGATTCGCTTCCTGCGTTAAAAAATGCATCAAAGATTCTATCTGACTGTGTGAAGAGAAAAATGAACCCCCATGTCATTGGCTTGTTAGCCTTTGCATACATAAGGATTTTTGAACTCACCGGTGACAGGGGGTATCTGGAGGAGGCGAAGAAGATTCTTCAGTCCGATACCATTGGAGATGATGAAAGCGCTGAGTTGAAGTCCTTAATTCTTTTAATTTCCATGGCAGAGGGCGATATGGCTGGTGCGGAAAGGGTATTAAATGAAATCAAGGGGTTTCATTCGCCACTCTCATTGTATTCTCAGGCAAGATATATGCTGAACTCCAGCGGGGACGCCGAGAGGGTCAGGGAGATTCTTTCCTCTGTTAGAGAGGAGGACATGCGTGCAATAAGCTTAGAACTTGCCAATGCCTGGTCATTGTCCGGTGATCTTGAGAGATTGAGAGAAATGCTCGCAGGGCTCCAGAAAGAGATTCCGGGGCATCCTGATGTCATAATGCTTAAGGGGGACGAGAAATTTCTGGAAGGCAATTATAAGGAGGCGGAGATGCTGTACCGATTGTCCCTTGACGCAAGGCCCGGGCATGTTCAGACAACCATTCGGCTTGCGAGAGCACACCTTGCGATGAATGAGGCAGAGAGTGTAGTTGAAGAACTGGAGCCCCTTCTTGCAACAACTGATATAAAAACACACTGCGGTAAACTGGCGCGGCTCTTCTATGCCAGGGCACTTCAGAGACTAAACAAACTTGAATCGGCGAAAGCGATATTTTCACAACTGGCAGGCCTTTATCCACAGGATGATGCAATAAGAAATGACCTTTCCGCGGTAGAGAAGATGATTACCAGGAAGGAATCGGCAGAGAAAAAGAAGGAAGAGACGGTGTCAGACCTTCTAAGGAGAGCAAAAAAACTTTACAATGATGGCAAATATGAAAAGGCGATAAAGGTCTTTGAAAGGGGGCTTGACAGGGCTGACGATGAGTTTCTTTACTGGTATGCCCTGACCCTCATGGAAACCGGGAATTCCACCGCTGCCTTTCTCCAGTTAAAGAAGGCGGAGGGAATAAACCCGGAGAATCCCCTTGTTCATAAGGAGCTCGGCAGGTTATATAAAGAACGGGGAAACGAGGAGGAATCATTAAAACACTTTAAGTTATATATGCAATACTTAAAAAAATAGTTGAAATAAATCTTAAAATAGAATAATTTTAATTAAGGATATGGTGGCATTCAATAGAGTAGCCCGGGGTGGCAGATTATTACCTGGAGTTATATTCCTCGCTCTGTGTGTAAATCTTCATGCAGAGAAAAGATTATTTCTGGGGGTTGAGGAGAATGTAACATACGATACTAATATTTTTCTCTCAGAAAATAAGCAGGAGGATTTCATAATGACAACCAATCCCGGCGCCGCTTTTAAATTGTCCGGCAGGAGATATTCACTTGAACTTTATTATGGCTTTATTTATTTTGATTACATCCGTTACTCCTCGCTTGATTCTTATTACCATATTTTAAAGAGTGGAACAGAATTAAAAGTGTTTAAGGAGGTTGATTTAGGGGTTAATTACGAATATAGAATTGTTCCCCTTGAGATTGGTCTGCCATCTCAGTCGCCGGAAAACCTTGTATCTCAATCATATTTAAGAACATCAGCAAAGTATAGAAAAGAATTCTCTCCCAGAACAACCCTTGATGGAGGTGCAGAATGGGTGCTTGTGAACTATCCGGAGAAAGAGGTTAACAGCGATTTTTATGAATTGCGATTTCCACTTGCACTGACACAGAAACTTGACCGGCTCATGAGCGCAGGAATTGGATATACCTTTCTCATCAGGAGGTTCAATGCAGATGAATTCATGGATTACATCCTGCACCATGCAACCCTTGATGGCTCTTTCAAACTGCGAAAAACTGAGTTAGGGGCTTCCCTGGGATACGAATGGCTTGATTATGAAGGTGCTGGCGTTAATTCAGGTCCCATGATTGGATTTGTCATGGAGTATGATGTAACAAAGAGATCCATACTGAAATCTGGCTACAGTTATTCTTATTCTGCCGATGCTCGCGGTCACCCTTATCGTGGACAGCACGGAGAGGTCTCCTTCAGTCATAAGTTAACAGAGCGAGTTGGCTGGACTTCCTTTTTTAATTTCTACTGGCACAAGATGCCAGGAATCAGTTATAAGGTCCGTACACTTGAGGCAGGCGCATCAATTGATTTCAAACCCTCCCGATTTATTAATTTTTCCCTGGATTATCTTTATAGTTATAATGAGAGAACAAATCTCCCTGATTTCAGGGAGGATATTTTTGATGTCCATAGGGCAGGAATTGTGGTAAAGATAATTATTTAATCCCTCCCTCCTTGACAGCGTATAATTTTGATGAAAAAATAAAAGTATGGAGTTTTTAAGAAGAAGTTTATACTTTAAGACGATAGTTATTCCACTGTTTATAATACTCGCTGGGACGGGCTTCTTTCTTTATTTTCTTGTTGATATCAGGGGTTTAAAAATACTGGCTCTTATACTGATTTATCTTTTCTTCTTCCTGCTTATAGTATATAGTCTTTTCCTCTGGGTTTTTGTTCTCAGACCCCTTCACAGACTTACAAGGGTGATGGAGATTGCAAAATCAGGTGATTTTCTTATAAGGAGCGACATTTCTTCACCGGATGAGTTTGGCGAATTATCAGATTCATTCAATCATATGCTTTCACGGCTCACTGACCTTATGGCAACAGATATTGAGAGGGAGCGCGAGGTTATTACAATCAGAGAGGAATTAAAATACAAGAAATTGCTGGAGAAAAGGAGCAGGCAGGTTGAGAGGGCAAATAAGGAACTTGAGTTGCGATTAAAAGAGATCACCCTCCTCTATGACACAATAAGTTCAATGACCTCAACACTGAATCTCAATGAGTTGTTGAAAAATATTGTCCGTAAGGTTGGAGAGACGCTGGGGTTTAAGGAATTCGCAATACTTCTCTATGACAATACAGCAAAAAAACTCAGGGTTGTTGCTTGTTACGGTCTTCCAGAGCAGGAATTCCTTGGCATGGAGTTTGAACCGGGTGAGGGCATTGTTGGCAGAGTATTCCAGACCGGAGAGCCAGTGCTGATACCGGATACAGAAGCGGATCCGAATTACCTCCACTGGAAGGGCAAGAAGGTTGAAAAGGGCTCTTTTTTATCCATACCTGTGAAATACAAGGAGGAGATACTGGGCGTCTTTGCTTTCAACAGTCCTGAAATTGATGGGTTTTCCAGAAGAGACATAAAATTGCTCACAGCGCTGGCAAATCAATCTGCAATTGTAATTGAGAATGCACGTTTGTATGAGAAGACAAAGGAGTTTTCAATCAGGGATGACCTTACCGGATTATTCAACAGGAGATGGTTCAATCAGAGGATTGTGGAGGAGTTCAAACGAGCAGAGAGGTTTAATAATCCCCTGTCTTTACTTATGGTTGATATTGATTTTTTCAAACACTACAACGATACTCACGGCCATTCAAAAGGCGACATAGCGCTCAAAGAGGTGGCGGAGGTTCTTATAAAGAATGTTCGTGAGGTTGATTCTGTGGTGAGGTACGGTGGAGAAGAGTTTGTTATTCTTTTACCCAGGACAGGTATGGAAGACGCAGGAAAGATAGCAGAGAAACTTCGTTTAAAGATGGAGGAACATGAATTCCCCTTTGGTTCAGCCCAGCCGAATGGAAGGTTTACTGTAAGTATTGGATACACAACTTATCCGGATATAGCAAGGAGTATTTCGGACCTTTTCACTCAGGCGGACGAGGCGCTCTATACAGCAAAGCGGATGGGCAGAAACAGGGTTGTGAGATATTCAAGTTCAATTGATTGAATGCTGGGTGCCAAAAATTCTATTTACATCAATATTTCCCCCGTATAACCAGGAGTAATAGCAATAATAGGTGATTACCTTCTTGATATATTCCCGTGTCTCATTAAATGGTATGTTTTCAATAAATATATCAATCTCTTTGGGATCAGATCTTAAAAGCCAGGAATTTAGATTTGCTGGGCCAGCATTATAATGAGCAAGCATCAAGACCATATTTCCCGAGTACTGACTCCCCAGCATTGAGAGATACTTGATTCCGAGCCCGAGATTTATCTCCGGGTCCATCAGCATTTCGGGTGTGAAATCCTTCAAACCTGCAAGGGATGCCACATATTTGCCGGTGAGCGGTATAATTTGCATCAGTCCCATTGCATTAGCCCTTGAGATGCTGTCCTTTTTAAACATACTCTCAGCAAGGATTACCGCATAGACGAGATTAGGATCAATGTTGTATTTTTTTGCATACTCTTCAACAAGTTGTCTGTAGCCCCTTGGATAGGCAAGTTTTGCTGCCTCGGAGGAGAAATTATCGGTTCTGTTAATATATTCAGAAAGGTATATTTTTGCCAGCATTATCGCGTCGTAATATAACTCTGAGGCAATGTAATAGTTTCCAACGAGGAGTAATTTATCTACATCACTGCGGGTTTCCTTTTCCGCTAACTTTAACTCAATCTCTGTGTCACTGGTAAACCCCAGAGATGCCAGTTTCTTTGCATGTTCAAGATGAAACATATTATCCTGGTACCGGGATATTTTAAGGTTTGAGGCAAATGGCTCAAAGCGTATATTAAGTTCCTGATTTTTTATCCTTAAAAGTGACAGGAGTGTATAGAAGTTCGGAGGAGTTGAATCCAGTATAATTTCGTTATATATTGATTCTGCAGTTGCATTGTTGTTCTTCTCCAGAATCCTTGCAAGCCAGTATCGCACAGAGTATTTCTGGAGGCCGGTAATGTCATCCCTTGAGCTCATGGCTCTGAGGGCTGAGATTGCATCGTCTGTTTTTCCAGCACGGAATGAGTACCAGAACTTTGCCCATAGTGCATCAATGATTGCATCGCTTTCCGGGTATTTATTAAGCACTTCGTCAATCTTTGAGATCGCATCAGAATAGTTATTATCCAGATATGAAAGTACAGCGAGTTTATAATAGGCATTGTCAACCCATTCACTTTTTGGATAATCAGCAATCAGTTTTGAGAAAGTTTTTCTTGCTTCATCGTTTTTGCCAAGTCGTGACAGTGCCTTGCCCTTGAGAAAGAGTATATCAGCATTCTCAAAATTTAGAGAAATACTTTTTTCAAGTGTTGAAAGTGCCTTACTGTAATATCGCAGATTATATTCTGAGAGTGCCTTCAGATACAGGTACTTCTCCATCTGCATTTTATCCAGTTTTGATACCTCCATATCTTCTATCTCCTTCAGGGCAAGGGCGTATTCCGTCCTGTTTACAAGATTATTGATTCTTTCAATGACCTTCTGAGGAGTTAATTCAAAATGGATTTTTCTGGCAATATTATCAATATTCTGCTTCGCAAGGTCGGCATTTTTATCAGTTGGAAAGTTTACATAAAGTTCCAGATATGTCTCAATTGCTTCCTGAAATCTCTCAAGATTCTCAAAGGTTCTTGCCTGAGAGATCAAAAGTTCCGGCAGAAAATTAGCGCTTATAGTCCTCCGTAAATTCCTGTAATGATTAAGACCCTCCTCTGTATTACCCATCATTACGAGATATTCCGCCTCTTTTATTCTCCCTGGGTCAGCATATCTGGAATCAGGATATAGATTAAGCAATGTATTGATTGTTTCTCTTGCGAGATAGTAATCGCCGCGCTGACCAAGGGAATCAGCGAGGAAGTATAACCCGTAGTCCTTAAGTACCGATGGCTTTGCAAGAAATACCTCCCAGGCGCGTACAGATTTATCCCAGTCCTTCTGCATATAATAGTTCAGGGCAAGCATATAAAGGAGGTCTTCATTCTGGCTGAATTCCTGTATCTCTTCGGATAACTCCGTAAGGATCTCCGTTGAATCAGAAAAATTCCCATTGTGAAATTCCGCAAGTGCCTTTTTGAACTGGTAATTAAATAAATCCACCGGAAGTGTTTTCTTAACAGGTTCTTTTATGCATCCTGAGGCGGAAAGGATAAGGTATACAATAAACGGGGATATCATTCTGTGGAGAAACATAGATATAAAATAGCATGCCTTTATCTTCTTGACAAGATTGAAATAAATGTTTAAAATTTTATAATTAGCCTTATATTTATGTAAGGTGGTCTCATGGAAGGAAAAATAGAGGAAACAGAACTTGAGAAGCGGCAGGAAAGTGTCCTTACCTGTGTGATTGAGACATATATGAGAACGGGAAGGGAAGTGGGCTCAGTAATGGTATCAAAGATCGGAGATGTAAAACTGAGCCCTGCAAGCATCAGGAACATAATGAGCGAACTGGAAAAAAAGGGTTATCTTAATCACTTACATACATCGGGCGGCAGGGTTCCTACATTGAAGGGCTTAAAATACTATACCAATTCTGTGCTTAAAAATATTAGACCATCACAGGAAGAAAGGACGTTCATCAAGAAGATGCTGACTCCCTTCAGGGAAGATGTGAGGCAGATGCTGAGCGAGACGCCCAGGGTACTCTCAATGATATCAAACTATCTCTCTGTTGCTCTTATTCCCGATTTTGAAAAGACCCCATTGATCAGGATTGAAATTGTAAAATTAAGCAGGACACGCGCCATAGCGATTCTTGTTGCAGAATCGGGATACATTACATACCTCCCCATAAGAATTAAAGAATCCCTTACGCAGAAGGAGCTGGACGATATTGCCTTCTACTTTAATTCAAAATTCAGCGGGATGTCCATCAGCAAAACAAAGAAACTCCTCATTGAGGAGATGATCAAAGAAAGTTTGCTCGCAGGACAGATACTGAACAAGAATATCCTTGATTCAGAGTCCTCTGAAGAGGACAGGGCAAACGATATTATTATGGAGGGTCAATCAAATATCCTCTTTCATTCAGATTTTACAAATATAGAAAAGTTGAAAAAACTTATTAGAGCACTCAATGAGAAAACACTCCTTATTCAACTCCTTGACGAGGTTATTAAGTCCGGGCAATTGTTGATTCTTTTTGGCCCGGAATATGATATTGAGGGGCTTGCTGATTGTGCTATTGTGGCTGCGCCCTATAGTTCGCCAAAGGTTCCACCAGGCACAATCGGAATAATAGGTCCTCTGAGGATGGACTATGCAAGAACAGTTCCATTAATAAAATACACCTCAGACCTTATTTCCGAATGGCTTATGTAGGGAGTGAAAAGGTATGAACGAGACAGAGGAAAAAAAGATAAATATATCCGATGAAGCATCTCCAGAAAACATTGAAGAAAAATCGGAGGATACAATTCCCAGATCAATTTCCTTTGAAGAGATGAATAAAAAACTTGAGGAGTACGAAGCAGAGATCAAGGACCTTAAGGATAAATATCTGAGGGCACTGGCAGAGCAGGATAATTTTAGAAAGCGGATGGAGAGAGAAAAGGCAGAACTGTTTAATTATGGACTTACGAATTTCATCAAGGAATTATTACCGGTTGCAGATAGCCTTGAGACCGCATTGATTGAGGCGCAAAAATCAAGCAATGATTCTACTGGCCTGGTGGAGGGTATAAGACTTATACTCTCAAAGTTTCAATCCGTATTAAAAAAACACGGAGTTGAAGAGATAGAGGCATTAAACAAACCATTTGATCCATCTTTTCATGAAGCAGTGGCGAAGATTGAAAGGAATGATGTTGAACCAATGACTGTTGTGGAAGAGATGGAGAAGGGATATCTATTAAAGGGCAGAATCCTCAGGCCATCAAAGGTGGTTGTTGCAGTGAAGCCGGAGGATAGTGGTGAGCAAGAAATTAAAAAAGAGAGGGAAGGTGGGATAGAGAATGGGTAAGGTAATAGGAATTGACCTTGGCACGACAAATTCCTGCGTGGCTGTTTTGGAGGGCGGGGAGCCGGTAATAATCCCGAATTTAGAGGGCATGCGCACAACCCCTTCCATGGTTGCCTTTACAGAGGATGGCGAGATCCTTGTTGGTCAGCTTGCTAAACGCCAGGCAATAACCAATGCGGAGAACACAATATTTTCTGTTAAACGACTCATGGGGAGAAAGTTTGCCTCTCCGGAGGTCCAGCAATTTAAGGCAATTGCGCCATTTCGTATAGTGGAACATAAAAATGGTGATGCCTGGATAGAAGTTAACTCCAGGAGGTTAAGTCCGCCGGAGGTTTCAGGATTATTGCTCAGAAAACTGAAGGAGTATGCAGAGGAATTCTTAGGTGAAAAGGTGGAGGATGCGGTGATTACAGTGCCTGCTTATTTTGATGATACCCAGAGACAGGCAACAAAGGACGCTGGCAGGATTGCCGGGTTAAATGTTCTCAGGATAATCAATGAACCAACGGCTGCGTCACTGGCTTACGGACTTGACAGGAAGGGGAATTTAAAAATTGCTGTCTTTGACCTCGGTGGTGGGACCTTTGATATTTCAATACTTGAACTGGATAATGGTGTATTCCAGGTCAAATCAACAAATGGCGATACCTTTCTTGGCGGAGATGACTTTGACCAGAGAATAATAGATATGCTCCTTCAAGAATTTCAAAGGAACACCGGCATTGACCTCAGAAAGGATAAAATGGCGTTACAGCGACTCAAGGAGGCAGCAGAAAAGGCCAAATGTGAGCTCTCATCCCTTAAGGAGACAGAGGTGAACCTGCCATTCATTGCAGCAGATGCAGGTGGTCCAAAGCACCTTGTGATGAGAATAACAAGAACAATGTTAGAATCAGCAGTAAAAGACCTGGTTGATAAAGTAGAGGAGCCCTGCCGGCTTGCATTAAAAGACGCAAAGATCAGGCCTGAACAAATAGATGAGGTAATACTTGTTGGTGGGATGACCCGCATGCCCTGCATTCAGGAGAAGGTAAAGCAGATCTTTGGCAAGCAGCCCACAAAGAATATAAATCCCGACGAGGTCGTTGCAATGGGAGCCTGTATTCAGGGAGGCGTTTTAAAAGGAGATGTGAGGGACATAGTTCTCCTTGATGTTGTTCCTCTTTCCCTTGGTGTGGAAACGCAGGGAGGCGTATTCACGAAAATTATTGAGAGAAACACAACCATTCCTACGAGAAGAAGTATGATATTTTCAACTGCGGAAGACAATCAGGATTTTGTTAACATTCATGTACTGCAGGGGGAGCGCGAACTTGCACAGGACAATCGCAGTCTGGGAAGATTTAAACTCATCGGCATCCCACCTGCTCCAAGGGGTGTCCCGCAGATTGAAGTTACCTTTGAGATTGATGCTAATGGTATTCTTAATGTTACAGCAAAGGACCTTGGCACAGGACGGGAGCAGTCCATTGTGGTAACACCAACGAGCGGATTGAGCGAGAGTGAGATAGAAAGGATGCTTAAAGAAGCGGAGGAATATTCAGAGCAAGACAAAAAGAGAAAGCAAGTTGTTGATCTTAGAAATAAAGCAGATGGCTTGATTTATTCAACGAAAAAATCACTGGAAGAATTCGGCTCACTTCTGAGCACCGAAGACCGAAAATTGATTGAAGAAAACCTTGAGAAGTTAAAAGCAGTTCTTAATACAAAGGATGCTGGAGAACTTCAGAGGGCAATAGATAACCTTGCAAAGCATGCCCACAAGATTGCTGAAATCGTCTATGCAAAGGTTTCCCAGGAGGTAGATAAGCAGTGACAGGCAGAGCACGAACAGAGAACGACTATTATTCTCTCCTCGGAGTTGACAGGAATGCAACGCCTGAGGAGATTAAGAAGGCATATCGGAAACTTGCACTCCAGTATCATCCTGACAGAAACCCCGGGAATAAAGATGCTGAAGAAATGTTTAAGAGGATCTCAGAAGCATATCAGGTTTTAAGCGATCCGGAAAAGAGGGAGATCTATGACCGTTATGGGACTATAAAGCCAGGAGATGTTTTCTCAAGTAATTTTGAAAACCCCTTTGACCTTTTTGATTCACTCTTTGAGAATTTCTTTGGCACAAGAAGCAGTAGAAGGCCCGAGCGTGGAGAGGACTTAAGTTGTGACATTACCCTTACCTTTGAGGAGTCCGCAAGGGGTGCTGAGAGAGAAATAAAGGTGCCCAGAAAAGTCACCTGTCCGGAATGCTCCGGAGAGGGATATGAACGTGGTAGATCACCGGACAGATGCCCGTCATGTGGAGGCAGGGGTCAGCGTGTTTTAAGGCAGGGCTTTCTGACAATCTCCTCCACCTGTTCACGATGCCATGGCACAGGCTTCATTATTACCCATCCATGTCGGGAATGTAATGGCGAGGGAGTAATAGAGAGACATGAAAAGATTAAAATAGAAGTTCCTCCAGGTGTGGAGGATGGTTCATACCTTCGTATATCAGGTCAGGGTGCTGAAGGAAGATATAATGGACCCAGGGGGGATCTTTTTGTAAGGATTCACATAAAACCCCATCCGTTATTTACAAGGGATGGATATGATGTCCTCTGTGAGGTTCCGGTGAGCATTACACAGGCAGCGCTGGGGGCAGAGATGGAGGTTCCCACAATAGATGGGCTGAAAAAAATCAGGGTGGAGCCAGGGACGCAGAACGGAACAAAGATCAGGATTCGCAATTGCGGGATTTTCCACCCCTATGGACACAAGAGAGGCGACCATATTGTTATAATTCGCGTGGAGATTCCAACAAAGCTCACAGACAGGCAAAGAGAACTCCTTGAGGAATTTGCGAGAATAAGCGGGGAAGATGTGACACCAGAAGTAAGCAGTTTTTTCAAAAAGGTAAAAGAAATTTTTAAGAGGTAGCATGATGCCAGTTTCCAAAATGCCGAGGGCATACTGCCCAAGTTGTGGCGAAGAGGTAGAGGTATTTGTAATGTTGCATATGGGAGAGGAGAAAGCCCATTGTTCTCAGTGCGGTTTGATTCTTGATGAAGAGGACATGCCCAAAAAGAAGGAAGCGCTGGATACAATTATTATTGCAGAGGATTCAGCAGTATTGAGAAATGTAATAGGCGACCTTCTCCTGGGAAAAAAGATTTGCAAATCAGTAATTGGTTGTGCAGATGGCAGAGAATTTTTAACAATAATAACAGACCGACTTAAAAGAAATTTAGTCTGTAACCTTATCATTCTTGATGTGAATATGCCGCAGATCGATGGAGTAAATGCGGCGAAGACATTCAGGGCGCTGGAGGATGGATTCGGGAAGAAAACGAAGGTTCCCATACTTTTTTTCTCTGTGGTAAGATGCGATGAGAACTTTAAAAAGTTTCTGGAGTTTATCAAACCAGCAGCATACCTTAATAAGGGGAACAGTTCAAATCCAGAGGATCTGGCAAAAAGGGTGACAGATGTGATTCGGCGACTTCTTCATTAATTCATGAAAAGACTTCTTTTTCTCTTATTTATTTCCATTCTTATATTTTTGCATTGTGTCAGGAGAATTGGCCTGAAAGAAGATTTGCCTGAATATTCCGAGTGGCAGGAATACCATAGAAATTTTGTAACCGGCAATTATACTGGGGCAATTCAGGGATATGAGTCATTTATAAAAAAGTACCCGGAGAGTCCCATGGTGGAGGATGCATATTATTATCTCGGGCATGCGAATTTAAAGATAGATAAATATGACAGAGCAGAGAGATATTTTATGGAGGTTCTGAAACGATTTCCCGGCGGTGAGTATGCTCAGAAGGCAGGACTGGGGCTTGCTATATCAGCCATTCATCGGGGAAATTATGCAGAGGCAAGGGAGATGCTTGAGCCACTTTTGAAAAACGAAGAGATGGACAGGGCGCAGATTGAATATCTTCTAGGAGAGGTTAATTATTATTTGAAGAACAATTTTCATGCCCTGCTTCATTTTCAGAAATCCATGATGCATTTTGTTTCATCGGGGCTTAAAGAGAATGTAAAAACTGTTATTGAAGAGATGGTGATCCCCCATCTCACAATAGATGAACTCCGGATGTGTGCAGATTATTTCCCTAAAGATTTCCCTGGAGCGGAATGCCTCATTCGTCTTGCAGAGGAAGCGCTCAAAAATGGTAATGCTCAGGAAGCAGGACACTATTCTAATATGATTCTTAATTATTTCCCCGAGGATAAAAACTTCAGCAGGGCGGAAGAGGTACAGGAGATTATTGAAAGTCAAAGGAGGGTGGATCTCTCCCGTATTGGAGTTATTCTGCCTTTGAGCGGCAACTATGGGCTCTATGGATATAAAATTCTTAAAGGCTGTTTGCATTCCACAGGTATATTTTCCGATGTGGATAAAAAGAGATATACTGTTGTTGTTGCGGATACCCAGGAAAGCCCTGTGATTGCAGAGAGATTAGTGGAGGAACTCGTCAATAAATATAATGTTTCTGCAATTGTGGGCCCTTTGCTTAAAGAAACATCCTATTCTGCTGCAACAAGGGCTCAGATTCTAAGAGTGCCGGTCTTACTTCTTACAAAGGCAGATAAAGTGAATGATATAGGGGAATATGTATTTTCCTTCGGATTGACAAATGCCTCAGAGGCACGGGCAATCGCAAGATATGCTGTAAGGGATTTAAATCTCAAAAAATTTGCCATACTGTATCCTGAGTCAGATTCTGGAAGGAGTGAGATGAATGCCTTCTGGGATGAGATAGAAAGGTATGGCGGTAAGGTTATGGGAATAGAAAGCTATAAGCCAGATAAAAAGGAATTTTCTGCTGAAATCAAAAAACTTGTGGGACTTCATTACTTAGATACCAGGGAGGATGAGAGAAAACAATGGCTCAAGGCAAACAAAGGGAGAGACAGAAAGTCAAAGCAGTGGAAGCCATACCCGATTATTGATTTTGAAGCCCTTTTTATCCCTGATGCATCTGATGTGGTTTCAATTATTCTCCTTTACCTGCCTTATTACGATATTTTGACTCCCATTCCCCTGGGAGTGAGTGGATGGAATAATCCAGAGTTGCTAAACCGTGCAAAAAAAGAAGCAGAGGGAAGCATTTTCCTGGATATTTTTTCAGAGAACTCAGAGAGGCCCGAGGTCAGATATTTTGTTGAGACATATAAACTATCTTTTAATGAGACACCTGATAGGTACTCTGGAATGGGATATGATGCCTGTAATATTATCATAAAGACCATTGAAGAAGGGGCAAGCACACGGGATGAGATCAGGAGTGAGTTATCAAGGATTACCAACTACCCTGGCGCTACGGGAGTCCTGAGTTTTAATAAAAATAGAGAGGCGGAGAGAAATTTCATTATTTTTCAGATAAAAAATGGTAAAATAGAGATTATTAAAGATGGGTTTAATCCATAATATAGGAGAGCAAACATGGCACACAGACACACATTAGATATCTTTGAGATTTTCTATGAAAATCTTGAAAAGCAACTTGAAGAGTTTTTCTCCATTATTGAGAAACCGGCCGAGGGTGAGGGGGAAATTATACCACCGGTGGATATTTATGAATGCAGTAATTTAATTCATATTGAGGTTGAATTACCCGGGGTCAAAAAGAACGATATCTCGCTTACATTGCAGGGAGGTGCTCTGCAAATAGAGGCGTTAAAACAAAATGAAGAGAAAGAGATGGCAAAAAAAGATCACATATGTGTAGAGAGAAGTTTTGGCACCATCAGAAGAAAGGTTGATATTAAGTGGGCCTGTGACACAAACAGGATAAAGGCCTCACTAAAAAATGGGCTTCTTACAATAACGATACCCAAGATTGAGGATCGTAGAGGCAAGGTGAAAAAGATTGAGGTAGAAGAGATTTAGTGGAGGTAAAATGGAAAAGGATATTGAGAGGGTTGATGAATCAATTGAAATTCCCGAAATACTGCCCCTTATTCCATTGAGGGATGTGGTTGTTTTTCCTTATATGATTGTGCCCTTGTTCGTCGGGAGAGAGAAATCAATAAAGGCAATAGATGAGTCGCTTTCAAAAGACCGACTCATATTTCTTGTCTCTCAGAAAGAGGCATCTGAGGAAGAACCGGATCCTTCCATGTTTTACAGAATTGGAACTGTTTCCAGTATCTTGAGAATGTTAAAACTTCCCGACGGGAAGGTCAAGATTCTTGTTCAGGGGCTTGTCAAAGCAGAGATAGAAAGTTTTGTTCAGGAGACACCATTTTTCATGGTGAAGGTCAGGCGCATTTATGAACAGGAGGAGCAGAAGATTAGCATAGAGACCGAAGCATTAATAAAGAGCGTCAGAGAAATTATAGAAAAGCTTGTAAATCTTGGGAAGGTCGTACCTCAGGATGTAATGATTATCATTAATAACATCAATGAGCCAGGACGACTTGCTGATTTTATCTCCTCCAATCTCGGGCTTAAGGTAGAGAACGCCCAGGTATTGCTTGAGATACACAACCCGGTTGAGCGTTTGAGAAAGTTACACGAATTTTTGTTAATGGAGGTGGAATTGCTTACAGTTCAGCAGGAGATCCAGAATAAGGCAAAGGAAGAGATAGGAAAGTTTCAGAAGGAAATTTTCTTAAAACAGCAGATGGAGGCAATAAGAAAGGAACTGGGAGAACTGGATGAGCGTTCTCAGGAGATAAAGGAGTATAGAGAGAAAATAGAAAAAACAGGGATGCCTGAAGTGGTCAAGGCGGAGGCATTGAAACAGATTGACCGGCTTGAGAAGATGCACCCGGATTCAGCAGAATCAACGATTACGCGCACATACCTTGACTGGCTTATTGAACTTCCCTGGAATAAAAGTACAGAGGATAACCTTGACCTTAAGAAAGCCAGACAGGTTCTTGATGAAGACCACTATGACCTTGAAAAGATAAAGGACAGAATTCTGGAGTTCCTTGCGGTGAGAAAATTGAGTAAAAAGACCAAGGGCCCCATATTATGTTTTGTGGGTCCCCCGGGGGTTGGCAAGACCTCGCTGGGAAAGTCCATAGCAAGGGCTCTCGGCAGGAAGTTTGTAAGGATTTCACTTGGTGGAATGAGGGATGAAGCAGAGATTCGGGGGCACAGACGAACCTATGTGGGAGCTCTGCCGGGGAGGATTATTCAGGGCATCAAGCAGGCAGGTTCAAACAATCCTGTTTTTATGCTGGATGAGGTGGACAAAATAGGCGTTGACTTCAGGGGAGATCCTGCTTCTGCTCTCCTTGAGGTTCTTGACCCGGAACAGAATCATTCCTTCAGCGACCATTATCTTAATATTCCCTTTGACCTAAGCAATGTGATGTTTATAACAACAGCAAATTTTATTGACCCTATTCCTCCTGCATTAAAGGACAGGATGGAGATAATACACCTTCCAGGCTATACTGAGGAGGAGAAACTTTTTATAGCTAAAAAATATCTGATCCCCCGTCAGATAGAAGAAAACGGTCTGAAAACGGAAGATATAGAATTTACTGATGGTGCAATAAAGGTAGTTATAAATAATTATACAATGGAGTCGGGCCTGAGAAATCTTGAGAGGGAAATTGCTACAATCTGCAGGAAGGTGGCAAGGAAAATAGCAGAGGATGAGAAGGGTCCCTTCAGGATCACAGAAGAGAATATATCACAATATCTTGGTCCTGTGCGCTATTTTCAGGAGGGGGTTCTCAAGGAGGATGAGATTGGTGTTGCCACAGGCCTTGCCTGGACACCATACGGAGGGGATATTCTTCGCATAGAGGCATCAATTATGAAGGGTAAAGGTTCGCTTGTTCTCACGGGACATTTAGGAGATGTGATGAAGGAATCAGCACAGGCAGCACTTACCTATGCACGCTCGCGTGCGAAGGATTTCAAGATTCCCCATGATTTTTTTGAAAAAAATGATATTCATATTCATGTGCCGGCAGGTGCAATTCCGAAGGACGGCCCATCTGCGGGAATTACTATGGCAGTAGCTCTTCTTTCAGCCATAAAGAAGGTCCCGGTCTTCAGGGATGTTGCAATGACAGGAGAGATAACACTCCGCGGGAATGTCCTTCCTATTGGAGGATTAAAGCAAAAACTACTTGCTGCCCTGAGGGGTGGAATCAAAAGGGTTATAATACCGGAAAAAAACAGGGTTGATCTGGAAGATATTCCGGATTATGTGAAGAATAATCTCAAATTGATATTTGTGGAACATATGGATTCAGTTGTGAAGGAGACATTGAAGATACAGTCAATAAGAAGAAATGGGAGAAAAAAGAGATAAATCAATAAGAGATATTGGCGAATTTGGATTAATAAACTGGATTAGAGCCCGGGCAAAAAAATCAAAGGACATACTTGTTGGAATCGGACATGATGTGGCAGAGGTCTCCCTTCCACAGAAGAAAAATTTAATTGTTACAACAGATTGCATTCAGGAGGGAGTACATTTTAATAGAGGATTTGCACCACCTGAAATTATAGGAAGGAAGTTTGTCAGAGTAAATATTTCTGACATCGCTGCCTCCGGTGGGAGGGCACACTGGTGTCTGATGACGGCTGGATTAAATAGAAAACTTCCTCTTGAATGGTTTAAGAAATTCATAAGAGGATTTCTGAGGGAAGTTGAGAATTATGGGGTTTCACTCATCGGGGGTGACATTGTAGAATCGCCCCATGAGAATTATTTTTCCTTAACCCTTCTGGGAACGATTTATTCACCCTTTCTGAGATTGAGGTCAGGAGCAGAGCCAGGAGACAGAATCTTTGTCACCGGAACAGTTGGCGATTCAGCTCTCGGGTTGAAATTACTTACAGAGTATGGGAAGTTGGAAATGATACCGGCTAAATTTAGATGGCTTGCAAAAAGGCATCTCCTGCCGGAACCAAGGATCTCAGAGGGTCTTGTCCTTGCGGAAGAGAAGATAGCAGGTGCAGTGATTGACATCAGCGATGGATTCCTTCAGGATCTTTCACATATACTTGACGAGAGCGGGTGTGGCTGTGTAATTTACGGAGATAAGATTCCGCTATCCCCACACTATCGCTTATATTGCAAAGATTCCGGGGATAAATTCTTATCTCCTGCACTCTCTGGTGGGGAGGATTACGAACTTCTTTTCACTGTTCCGGAGAACAAACTTTCTCGCCTGCAGAAGGTTAAAAATAGATTTAAGTGTCGGATAACAGAGGTGGGTATAATCACCGAAAAGACATCGGGACGCATCATTTACATTAATGGTAGAAGAGAAGCACTGAAGCCATCCGGATTCATGCATTTCAGGGCTTGAGAGACATGACGGGAGAAATATTTTCCAAAATGTTTGACATACTCCTGCTTATTATATGTTCTGCCATACTTTCCTCCTCTGAGGCTGCCTTTTTTTCTATTCAGCCGGATCTTTTGAAGGAACAGGCAGAAAAAGAGAAAAGGTCGTTCTGGAATTTCTTTTCGGTTGTATATGAAAGGCCCGTTGATGTTCTTATTATGATTATCCTGGGAAATGAGATTGTAAATATCACAGCCACTGCAATGATGACCGCACTTATTATTTCAATTTTTGGGGATTCGTGGAAATTTTTATCAATTGTAATTATGCTTCCGCTTCTCATAATTTTCGGAGATATATTTCCGAAGGTAGTGGCAATTCATTACGCTGAGCGCCTTTCCCAGATATTAACCCTGCCCTCTTCTATAATTTACAGAATTTTTCTTCCACTGATTTTTATATTCAGGAGGATAACGCTATTTTTTACCTCACCATTCTCTCATGGTAAATCTAAAGGGAAAGGAGAATCAGTTCAAGAAGACGTCGGTCTCTATCTTGAGATAGGAGAAGAATCAGGCGTCCTGGAGGCATCGGAAAAATATCTCCTCCAGAATATTTTTAATCTGGATAAACTTGAGGTCTGGGAGATTATGCGTCCCAGGAGGGAGATTTTTTGCCTTCCCTATAATACACCGGATGATGTCCTTCTCAAGGAGATTAAAAAGAGGGGCTTTGCCAAAATTCCTATTATTAATAATAACAATATTGATGATATTAAGGGCGTCCTTCATGTAAAGGATCTGCTCGCAATGAGAAATGAAGATGGTATCAAAAACTGGCAGAATTCTCTGAGAAAGCCCGAATATGTATTCCGCACGAAGAAAATCGGATATTTACTTAAAGATATGAAGGAGCGTAATTTTACAATATGTTTTGTAGTAAATGAATATGGAAAGGTAATCGGATTGGTCACAATGACCGATATATTACAGACTATCTTCAAAGGTGTTACTTCTACGATAACATTTCCTGGCTGGATGAGTGAACAGCTTGAAGATGGTTCCTATTTAGTATCCCAGACTATGCTTCTGTCTCTCTTTAATGAATTTTTTAACGCAAACTTGCCCAGCAAGAATTTTAAGACAGTGGGGCGCTTCCTTAAATCAATCCTTGGTCACAATCTGCGACCGGGTGATTCCGCAGAATACGACAGATGGAGTTTTAGTGTTGAGCTATTACCGGACAAGAAATCAAAAGTCATCAGAGTGAAGGAGAAAGGAAGTGCCTGACCTCATTTATATTATCATAATAATAGTCTGTATTTTAATGCAGGGTTTTTTCTCTGGCTCAGAGATTGCTTTAATTGCAGCGAACCGGCTCAGAATTCAGAGACTTGCAGATGAAGGCAACCGGAGGGCAAAGATAATACAGGAATTCAAGGAAGAACCTGAACGTTTTTTATCAGTTACTCTCATTGGAACAAATCTCTCAGAGATTATAACCACCATTATAGCCACATCGCTTTTTATCAAATACTTCGGGTTTCGCTCTGAACTTTATGTTACAATTATTCTGACACCCATCATATTGCTCTTCGGGGAGATGATTCCAAAAAGCATATTCAGACAACATGCAAATTCGCTTTCGCTTAACCTTGCATATCCATTGAAGCTCATATCCTTTGTTTTTTATCCCCTTTCTTCTTTTTTGAGATGGCTCACCAGGAGCCTAAAAGCATCCTTTAATCTCGGTAATATTCCCTTCCCCTCGGTTACAAGAGATGAAATTCTTTCGGTCTTTAAATCCTCCAAAACAAAGCATGATGAAACCAGGATGATTGAGAGGGTTCTTAAATTCAGTGAGACAAAGGTCCGGGAGGTCATGATACCTCTAATAGAGGTAATAGGTATAAACTCAACAGCAACGGTCAGGGATGTTCTTACGGTCTTTAAAAAACATCCATATTCTGCCTTCCCGGTGTATAAAGATCGCGTTGACAACATCATCGGAATTGTGAAAGCCTTTGACTTGCTCGGTGTTGAAAACATGGATGGGTTTATAGCTGACTATATGCTTAAGCCAATTTATGTCCAGGAATCACTTAAGGCAATGGAGGTTTTACCGAAGTTACAGGATCTCCATATGGCAGTTGCTGTAGATGAATATGGCGGGGCTGTCGGTATTGTTACCGCAGAGGACATAATGGAAGAGGTTGTGGGTGAGATAGAAGGGGAACACAGCATAAAATATGTTCCTGTCCGGGTAATAGGTAAAAGGACATTCCTTGTGAAGGGAAGGACAGAGATTGACCGCCTTAATGAAATGCTTGGGATAAACCTTCCCGAGGGTGAGTACGAAACACTCGCTGGCTTTTTAATTACAAAACTCGGGCGACTCCCCCGAAGTGGAGAGGTTTACAAGTACGGAAATCATACATTTACAATAAGAAAGGCATCAGAGAGGACGATTGAAGAGGTGCTGATTCAGATTACGAGGTAGTTTGTTTAGATTTTCTTATCTCTCCAGTATTTATCTCTCAGTGTTCTTTTGAGAATTTTGCCTGAAGGGGTTATGGGCAGTGAGTCCACAAATTCCCAGTCCTTTGGTATTTTGAATGATGCGAGGCGTTCCCTCAAATATAATGCCAGTTCCTCCGGCGATGGATCTGTTCCCTCCTTTTTCACAATGAATGCCTTGAGTCTTTCTCCCCATTTTTCATCAGGCACACCGATGACCGCAGCATATTTTACAGCAGGATGATTCAGAAGGACATTTTCAATCTCCACAGGATAAATATTTACCCCACCGCTGATGACCATATCAGTTTTTCTGTCAGTGATATAGAGGAAACCATCTTCGTCAATCTTACCTACATCTCCGACAGTCAGGTATTTTTTATACATGGATCTTTTTGTATCTCTATCCTTTCTATAATAACCGTTCATCAGGAAGGGGTTTTTAATATATATTTCCCCTGGCGTATTTACCGGAAGTTCATTTCCATCTTCATCCAGGATTTTTATCCTGTTATAGGGCAGGACTTTGCCAACGGATTCTGCCTTTTTATCAATGTCTTCCGGCTTTAAGATTGTGTTAATTCCCGTTTCGGTTGCACCGTAGAATTCGTAGAGAATATTGCCAAATCGCTTCTTGAATTGTCTCTTGTGGTCAGGACTGAGGGGCGCTGCAGCACAGATTACAGTTCTTAATGAACTTAAGTCATACCTTTTTATAACTGAATCGGGCTGGCTTAAAAGTTCAATGACCATATAAGGCACAATGAATGTGCTTGTGACTTTATATTTTTCTATAAGAGATAACATTTCCTCTGCATTGAACTTTGGCATAATTACATTTGTTGCTCCCAGCACAAGTTGTAACACCATAAAGAGAATGGGAGCGCTGTGATAGAGGGGGCAGACAGTAAGATGAACGTCCTGGTGCTTCAATCCGAATTCATAGACCGAGGTGGTGACGAGGATCATAAATGATGTCGCTACTCTTCTCTCAGCTCCCTTTGGGTTCCCCGTTGTTCCTGATGTATAGATAATTGTCCTGGGATAATCGCCATAGGCAAAGTCTACCTCAGTATTCTTTTGTGAAAGCAAACCCTCGTATGGAATTTCACCTTCACGCGCTTTACCGATAACGATTTTATTTTTAAGATTCACTCCGCTATTTAAGACCTCCTGTCTTAAGTGCTCCTGAAATATAATACTTTGACATTCTGAGTCAGTGAGGATATAGTTTAGTTCCTCACTTTTCAGATGCCAGTTGAGTGGTATTGAGGATAATTTCAGCATGTTCATCCCTATTGAGATCTCAGGAATCTCAAGAACGTTCTGGCTGTATAGAGCGATCTTATCGCCCTGCCTTAATCCCAGTTCATAGAGGGATGCTGCAAGAGATTTTGCCCTTGAATAAATCTCTGAATAGGTTAAACTCCTGTTATTGCAGATAACAGCCACCTTATCTGGTTCTCTCTCCGCATGGTGCCGGACCATTGCACCGAGACCCTCACGCCTCCTTAAGAATACTGCATTAAATAACTCTTTGAGAAATGTCCCCCAGGAAAGCCCCGTCTCATTAAAAAGGTAATTCATTGTCTTGAAGATATACATAGAAAGCATTATAATATTAAATAACATAAAAAATCAATAGTGATGTTGGAAAAGAAAAATCTATTTAGATTTATGGCCTAAAAATAATTTTGAAAAAGAAAAATGAAAAAGTGAGAAGGTTAACTAGTGGGCATTAAAATTTTTGATTTGTTTGATGGGGTTGGTTTAGAATAAAATCAGAGTGCTTCTTTATAGCATATTAAAATCAAAAGTAATAGAGTGGAGGAAGAATAATTATCAATCCGATTTCTCCACCATTCCCGAAATTCTGGAATTCAACCTTGTCCCAGAGAGAGGAAATCTGCGGTTTTTAAGAAAGGCACAATTGGAAGCCCCTGAAACATACTGGTATTTGAGGCTCGTTGAAGGCACTCCACATATCTTTGATCTGTAAAAAAAATTCTATGACGACCCTGTAGAACTTTTCAAGGCTTTAAATATCTCCATCTCTCAGGAAGTTGAATATAAAGGCAATGATGGTAGATGGCATAACTATACGCCTGATTTTTTGATAAAAAAGAAGAATGGCAGGATGCTTGTAGTTGAGATAAAAGCAGAGCCTTTCAGGGATGAGACAAAGGAAAAGGCAATAAAAGAAATAGAAGGATTAAACCCTGATAAATACGAGATCTTGATTACTGATAGAGATGAGATAAGATTTGAAAACGTAAATAAAGTTAAAGAGGGAATTTATGAATATAAGAGTTAAGAGTAAGGATGCGATTGAGAGCAAAAGAATACGGTTTGGACCTTACACTTCTATACGAAAATCTTAAACGCACTCCAACAGAAAGAATAGAAAATTTCGTAAGATGGTTAGAATTTGTAGATGAACTTAGAAGGTCTAAACAGAGAAAAGAAAACAAACCATGTTAGATATAAAAAAGATACTTGAGGAGCCTGAAAGAGCATAATGTGAGGTATATTGTTGTTGGAGGGACAGCCGCTATTGCTCAAGGCTCAGTTCGCTTAACTTTTGATTTAGATATTTGTTATGCTCGGGACAAAGAAAATTTAGAAAACATTGTAAAGGCAATCTCTCCTTTCCATCCATACCTGAGGGGAGCATCGGAGAATTTACCATTTATATTTGATGTGAAGTCACTACAAACGGGATTAAATTTCCCATTCTCGACAGATGTTGGAGATATTGATTTAATTGGTGAACTTTCTGGATTGGGTGATTATAATGAAGTCCTGAAATACGCAGAAAAATCTCAAATTTATAATATGGATTGTTATGTGCTTTCGCTGGAAGGTCTGATTAAAAACAAAAAAGCGATGGGTAGAGAGAAAGATAAAGAAGCCTTAATTGAATTAGAGGCGATTTTAGAAATCCGAAAACAAAAGGAGAAAAATAAAAATAGTTAGTAGAGGTGTTTGACCCTTTGAGTACTGGCAAAATAATCTGATATGTCCCCAATTTTTGACAGACATAATTGTGTATTCAGTGGGTAAAAATTATATTTGGAATCATATAGGACGACCATATATAGATGAAGATATGAAGCGATATAACAAATTAGATGGAAAAGGCAGAAGGTATGCCTTTGACTTTTTTGTGCAATGGCGTTAAAATAATATATCATGTTTATTTCTGACCTTGCAGAACTCATAAAATCAAAGAGGGGAATAGATATCTCCCTTTATAAAGAGAATTTTCTTGAGCGCCGACTATCATTGCACCTTAATTCTCTGAATATTTTCAACCTCAGGGAATATCTGGAGTTAATAAAAAAAAATGATGCAGAACTGGATAGATTAATTGACCTCCTTACAATTCATGTGACACAATTTTTTAGAAATCCGGAATTGTTCAATGAACTGAAGGATAGGGTTCTGCCTGAACTTTTTAAAAGAGGATCAAAGAGTCTATATTTTCTCAGCGCAGGCTGTTCATCCGGTGAGGAGCCCTATTCCCTTGCGATGTTATTGCGGGAGGAGTTTTCCAATTTTCTAAACTCAACCATGGTTAAAATATATGGAGTTGATATCTCTGATGAGGTTTTGCACAAGGCCCGGGCTGGTGTTTATCCTGAAGTAGTTCTTAGAAAAGTTCCGGAGGTTTATCGTCGAAAGTACTTTAGAAAGGCTGGAGAAGATAGAGTCCAGATTGTTGATGATGTTCGGAATCTGGTTGAATTCAAGAAATTAAATTTAATGGAGGAAGAGATGGATAGAAAAATGGACCTTGTGCTCTGTAGAAATCTCCTGATATACCTTAAGAGGGAATCCCAGATTTTACTGATTGAAAGATTGAAAAAAATCATTAACCCCGGCGGATATCTAATTTTAGGCAAAACAGAGGGTATATATACTTTTATGAATATCAGAGGACTCCATGTTTTAAACCAGAGGAAGAGAATCTATGTCCTGAAGGGAGGAATGTATGCCTGAAAAAAAGAGAAGAGTTGAGTTTGGCTATAAGATCTTACTGGGATTTCTTATAGTTATAATAACCGGCATTATAGTTCCGTATATAGTCCGGGTATTTCAACTCGGGGAGATTCCCGAGATGCTTACAAGCATATTCGGCGCACTTTTTGTAGGCGGATTTATATCATTGTATCTCTCCAGAAGTTTCACAAAGGACATTAAACTCATCTCCTCTGCTGCGGAGCAAATCAGCAACGGTGACCTTACAAAGGAAGTGGGCATAATAGAGAAGAAGTACGTGGATGAGATGGTTGATTTTGCGGAGAGTCTGGAAAAGATGCGATACAATCTTAGAGTTATTGTTAACAGAATTAAAGAAACAGCCCTGAGGGTCTCTGAGGCATCCAGTGCACTTTCAAATACTGTCCAGGGTATCACCTCATCAGTTAATGAGGTGGCAAAGACAATTGAACAGATTGCAAAGGGCGCGTCCCAGCAGGCAGAGCTCGTTGAAAGGTCATCCAGAATCATAAAGGAAAATGCCAATTCCCTGAAGGATAATGCAAAGAAGGCAGCGGATGCTACTGAATCGGGCACAGCAACCCTCCATATCACACGGGATGGTGAAAACACTGTAAAACTTGCTGTGGAGCGAATGATAAGTGTCTTTGAACTTGTGCAGAGAAGCGGGAACGATGTCCTTTCATTCAGCGAAAAACTTGGTGAGATTAAAAAGATTGTAGAATTGATAACAAGCATAGCGCAGAAGACAAATATACTTGCAATCAATGCAGCAATTGAAGCAGCGCGGGCGGGTGAACATGGTAAGGGTTTCGTCGTCGTCGCTGATGAAGTGAGGAGACTGGCAGATGCTTCCCAGAAGGCAGGCGAGCAAATATCTATTATAGTTAATGAAATTGATGAGGGGAGTAAATCAACGTCATCTGCCATTAAAGAGTCACTTAAGAATATGGAGCAGGCACGGACATTTCTTGAATCCATATTGAAGACATTCAATACTATCAGGTCGCACGTTGAGGGTGTAGCTCAGATGACCAGAGCAGTTTCCGAAAGTTCCTTGAGCCAGGTGACAAAATCAGAGGAACTCGTCCGTGCAATAGATGATATTTTAAAGGTAGCGGAAGAGAACGCTGCTGCAACAGAGGAAGTATCTGCAGCCACCCAGGAGCAGACTGCATCCATGTCGGAACTGAGCAGTGCTGCGTATAACCTGAAACAGGTATCAGATGAATTAAAGAATCTTGTAGAGAGATTTCGTCTGGAAAAGTGATGAGAACGGAAAAGTATCTGATATTTCACATTGATAAAAGTCTATTTGGGCTCCCTTCTACAGAAGTGCTGGAAGTGGGCACAATAGAAAACAGAGCAAGGATACCCATGGCTCCGGAGATTATGCGGGAGGTATTCAATAATCATGGAATGATAATCCCGATCCTGGATTTACCTTTACTCTTAGGATTCCCGGATGCGGAGAGAAGCAACTTTTTGCTCCTCAGAGGAGAAGAGTATAATGTTTCATTAGCAATCGGCCCGGTGCTGGGAATTGAGGAGAGCAATGAAATTCTAAGGGGTGAAGTTCCCGAATATGTAAAGCAAATCATAAAGGTTTTTGACAGGCGCGTCTATGTTGTTGACACCGAAAAGGTCTTTAATAAAATAAAAAAAGAATTCAAGGAGGAGTAAATGTCAAAGAGAGTTCTTGTAGTTGATGATGCAATTTTTATGAGGAATATAATCAAGGATATATTAAGCGAAGGGGGATACATCGTAGTAGGAGAAGCCGGCAATGGCGAGGAGGCGGTAGAGAAAAGCAAAACATTGAACCCTGATATAATTACTATGGATATTGTAATGCCTGTGATGAGCGGAATAGAGGCAGTTCGCGAAATCAAAAAGTTTAACAAGAACATAAAGATTGTCATGTGCAGTGCCCTCGGTCAGGAATCGCTGGTGATGGAGGCAATTGAGGCAGGGGCAAGTGACTTCATTACAAAACCCTTTAAGAAAGAGAAGGTTATAGAGACACTGAGGAAGTTAAATTCAGGATAGTGCATGGATATTGACCTCAAAAAATACAGGGACCTGTTTTTTCAGGAGAGCCGGGAATACCTTGACCTGATTTTTTCTCATCTCTCAAAGATGTCAGGGACTCATTTTGATAGCCAGGCAATAAACGAACTTTTCAGGGCAGCCCATTCCATCAAAGGAATGGCTGCATCAGTTGAATTTGAGGATATAGCACGGCTATCCCATGCCCTGGAGAACCTTTTTGAGAGATTGAGAGAAAGGAGGAAAGCGCCCGATAAAAAGGAGACATCCCAGATTTATGAGTATGTTAAAGCCCTTGAGTCCCTGATTGAGAAATATCATGGAAAGAATACAGGGGAGATAGATCTTGATTCGCTGATAAAGAAGATTGAGTTGCAGGGGAGGGAAAGGGAAAAAGAGCAGGGCACAGAGGATAAAGAGGAAAAAGTAGAGGATACTGGAGAAAAAAGAACAAAGGCGGAAAAGATAAATATTGATGTATTTATTGACCCATCGGCGGAGTCACCATCAATACGGGCATATATGGCTCTCAGGAAACTCAAGGAGTTCGGCGAAGTGCTCTCATCTTCTCCTTCTGTGTCAGAACTCAGAGAGGGTAAATTTGATGGCACCTTGAGTGTTACCTTTTTACCTGCTGAAGATATGAGTAAAATAAAAAAGGAACTATTAAAGGTTAACGGTGTAATGGATATAAAAACTTCTAAGGTTGAGGATAAACCCATAGAAATAAAAAGAAAAAGGGAAGAGAGAATAAAGGTTAAAAGCGAGATTCTTGATGCACTCCTGTCACTTACAGGTGAATTGATTGTAGCGGAAGCACGGCTTTTTGATTCGTTAAAGAAAAATCTTACTCAACAGGATGAAATATACTTTGAGAACCTTTCTCTTTTAATTGCAAGGGTGAAGGAGACAGTTCTCTCTGCTCGTCTTTTGCCCTTGAGTTTCTTAACTGACCGCCTGCCGAGGGTTGTCCTTGAATCAGCACAGAAAACCGGGAAAGAGGTGGAACTTATTGTTAAAGGAGAAGACGTAGAGATAGACCGGCTTGTGCTTGATTCACTCCACGATCCTCTCACACATATTATCAGAAACAGCGTTGACCATGGCATTGAGCCGCCTGAAGAGCGTGAAAGGAAGGGAAAGAGGAGGGCAGGCAGGATAGAGATTAATGCAAGAAGGACTGGAGAATTTGTGGAGATCAGCGTTATTGATGACGGCAGGGGAATGGATGCAGAGGGATTAAAACAGAAGGCAGTATCAATGGGACTCCTCACTGAAGAAAAGGCGGCTCAGATGAGTTACAACGAAGCCCTTTATCTTTCTTGCCTTCCCGGGCTCTCAACCCGTTCAGATGTTACAGCCACATCCGGGCGGGGAGTTGGCCTTGATGTGGTGAAGAGTATTGTAGAGGCTCATGGAGGAACTCTCTATATATCAAGCACCCCTGGCAGAGGGACAGAAATTTCTCTGAGATTGCCGCTGAACATAAGCATAATCAAGACATTGATTTTAAAAACCGCTGGCGAGGAGATCGGAATACCGCTATCAAGGGTTGAAAGGGTGGTGGAAATCAGCAACGGCTCCTATATACAGGATTACAACCTCTATGAATTAAATGGGAATATGATAAGAATCCTTTCTGCGCAAAGATTTTTTGGGGGTGAGATATCGCGCCCCCGCGTTGGTATTCTGGTTAATACACCAGAGAAGTCCTTTATACTTGGATTTGATGCATTGATTGATATTGAGGACCTTTATGTAATGCCAGTTCCAAAGCCCTTGACCCGGATTAAGGGAATGAGCGGTGTATCAATTCTCGGTAGCGGAAAACCCATCTTTATACTTGATCCCTACTATATGACAGGAGATTTATTTTCATGAATTACACTGAAGTCAATTATCACAGGATGGATGCTTTAAAAGAGTTTTTTAACATAGGCGCAGGAAATGCAGCAGATACTCTGTCAGTAATGAGCGGACACAGGGTTATGATCTCAGTCCCGGAGGTGCATATATGTAAGATTCCTGAAATCAGCTGCTACATCGGCGAGATGGAGCGAGAAATGATCGGAATTTGCCATAATGTTTATGGAGGAATTAACGGGAAAATTCTCCTGCTTATTTCAAGATACAGTGGAGAACAACTTGCAAAATCACTGGTTCATCAATATAGTATGAATGAATCAGTCACTGATATTTTTGAAAACGCCCTCAAGGAATTATCAAACATTATCACAGGTGCCTACCTCAATGCCTTCTCATCAATGGTGGGAAGCAAAATTATCCATTCAGTGCCCTCCTTTGCAATTGATATGACAGGCGCCCTTGTAGATAGCACAATTGCTCCATTCGCTGAAAGGGATGATTTAATAATGATACTAAAGACCATCATGACAGGAAGTGCAGGAATATTTGAGATATATTTTTTATTTTTCCCCCGCCCGGACTCGCTTGATAAGATCCTGAAGGATGTTAAATGATGAGGCATATTGTTGAAATAGCAGAGGTAAAGATTGCAGAGGCGCCGGATATAATTGTGTGCATTGGGCTGGGCTCCTGCCTTGCAGTTGTATTATACGACCAGAAGAAAAAGATTGGAGGAATGTGCCATGCACTACTTCCGGTCAGCAATGGATTTTCAGCAAATCCGAAAAAATTTGTGGATAAATCCATAATACATCTGTTAGAATTAATGGAGTCCCGGGGTGCAAAAAGGGAAGATATTGTTGCAAAATTAGTTGGCGGTGCCAGCATATTTCAGGAATTAAACGACACTCAGGGTATAGGTGAAAAAAATATAATCTCAGGCAGGGAGGTCCTTGCAAAGATTGGTATCAGAGTGGTGGGGGAAGATGTGGGAGGGAATCAGGGGAGGAGCGTTGAGTTCTATACCTCAACAGGAGTGGTTGTTGTTAAGATCGGACAGAGGACAAAGTGCATAATTTAAGGAAGAGATAAATTGGATAGAAAAAAATTACAGAAAATACTGTCTGAGGTAAAAAGGGGAATATTATCCATTGATGAGGCGATGAAGAAGCTTGTTGATTTTCCCTATAGTGATATAGGATTTGCAACGATTGATACCCATCGGGAAATGAGACACGGGGTCCCTGAGGTTGTCATGGCTCAGGGGAAGGCGGTGGAACATCTCATCGCTATATTGAAAAAAATGAAGAAACTGCATCAGAACGTGCTTATTACCCGGCTTGATGACGAGAAATTTAGAAAAATAAAAAAGAGTATACACGGATTAAGATACAATGCCATTGCAAGAACTGCTACAATGCTCTCCAGTGAGATTAAGGTAGATTCAAAAAGGTATATATCTATTGTGACTGCTGGAACAAGCGATATACCTGTTGCAGAGGAGGCTGCTGAGACAGCGACTTTTATGGGGACAAGGGTTGAGCGATATTATGATATCGGGGTGGCGGGGATTCACCGGCTTTTCGGTAAACTTAAAGAAATAAGGGGCGCAAGTGCAGTGGTCGTTGTGGCGGGAATGGAGGGCGCACTGCCCAGTGTTATAGGTGGACTTGTCTCCAGACCGGTAATTGCTGTGCCCACGAGCACCGGTTATGGTGCAAGTCTGGGGGGCATGGCTGCGCTCCTGGGGATATTGAACTCCTGTGCTCCCAATGTAGTTGTTGTGAACATTGATAATGGCTTTGGCGCGGGCTATGTTGCTTCGTTAATCAATAGAGCGTGATGTGAAGGTTCTTTATTTTGATTGTTTCTCTGGTATCAGTGGCAATATGATTCTTGGTGCCCTGATTGATGCCGGGTTCAGTCAGGGGGAACTTAAGAGGATCATTAAGGGGATAAAAATCAGGAATTATTCCATAGAGACCAGAAGGGTAACAAAGCACGGAATCAGTGCTATACATTTCAGGGTACTCACGGGGCGCAATTCAAAAAAGCATATTCCGGTGAGGGAAATAGTTGACCTTTTAAAAGAAAGCAGGGTAAATAAGGGGATAAAGGAGAGGGCACTGGATGTCTTTGAAAACCTTGCCTCTGCAGAGGCAAGGATTCATGGTTGTCCGAAGAACCAGGTTGAGTTCCATGAGGTGGGAGCAATAGATGCAATCATTGACATTGTGGGTTCTGTTGCGGGATTTGAGTATCTTGGAATAGAGAGGTTCATCTCCTCAGAGGTGCCCCTCAGTAGAGGAAGTGTTGAGATGAGTCATGGCAGAATGCCCCTTCCGGCACCAGCGGTAGTTGAGTTATTAAAGGATGTGCCGGTCACAGGAATTGACTACAAAGGAGAGCTTGTCACACCTACAGGAGCAGCGATCCTGAAGACCTTCTGTTCCCGCTTTGGTTCCATCTCTGAGATGACCATTAAGAATGTGGGCTATGGAGCCGGTGACTACGATGACACACCCCTGCCAGATGTGTTGAGAGTCATAATCGGAGAGGATCAGTCATTATGGGAGGATGGAGTGTGGGTAGTTGAGACAAATATTGATGATATGAATCCCCAGTTGTTTGAAAATGTTATGGATGAATTGTTGAGGAAAGGTGCTCTTGATGTATTCATAACGCAGATTATTATGAAAAAGGGGAGACCAGGGTTTCTGTTGACTGTGCTGGTGGATAGAGCGAAAAAAGGGGCGATAGAGGAAAGTATTTTTAAAAATACAACCACCATCGGCATAAGGGCTTACCCGGCTGAAAGGAGTGTTCTTGAGAGAAGAATTATCACAAAGAGGGTTAAAGGGGTTGAAGTTCGCTTTAAACTTTCCTATCTAAATGGTAGAATTATAAATGAGATGCCAGAATACGAGGATGTTAAGAGACTTGCAAGAGAAAAAAATCTTACATTAAAGGAAGCCTATCGTCTTGTATCAGGGATAAAATGGAAGAGTTAAATGACAGGGAGAAAAGAGTTGATATCTTAAATGTAGTGGCTGAACTCACAAGGGAGATAAGCATTACTGACTCCCTTGAAAATATGATACATACATTTACAACAAGGTTCAGCGAGGTCTTTCCTTTTAAACACATAATAATATGGTTGTTTAATGATGAATTAAATAATCTCACGCAGGCATATAGCACCATACCCGGGGATAGGACGCTATCACTTGATGACGACAATATTGTTGTATCTGCAGTAAAGGAAAACAGGACAATTTATATCCCGGATTTCTCAAAGGAAAGAAGATTCACCCCCTTTTTGGAGGGAGGTCTGAGCGGAATAGTGATTCCCCTCTCCTCCTTTGAAAAGGTTAGAGGCGCTATTCACATAGAGAGCCACGCAAGGGAATATTTTTCAGAGAATATAATACTGTATCTGAATGTTCTTGCGAACCAGCTTGCTGTTGCGCTTAGAAATTATCATCTCTTCAACCGGGTGCAGTCATTGAAAAACTATCTTGATACCCTCATTGAGAAGGTAAATGCAATAATGTTTGTAATGGACTCTGTAGGCAGGATCAAGAGGGTGAATGAAGCGGCAGAAAAATACACAGAATACAGCAGGGAAGAACTGTATGGAACACTGGGAGTTAATCTGATTGCATCGCCTGAAAAGCGACGGGCTATTATGGCTATTATTCCATCACTCAGAAAGGGTGAGTTTATTTCGGGAGTAGAGGTGGAAATAGCAACAAAAAGCGGTGGACGTAGATTCGTGCTATTTAACTTCGGCGGAATCCTTGAGAGTGCCGGGAGATTAAAGGAAATTATTGCAATAGGACAGGATATAACAAGGACGAAGGAAACAGAGATGCAACTCATGCAGGCAGAAAAACTTGCCCTCATTGGTCAGATCGCCTCAAGCATCATACATGAAATAAATAACCCCCTCGCGCTGATCTCGTCCTATGCAGAGGTGATGTGCATGAAGGCAGAATCCGAAGGACGCACCGAGGATGTGAACAAACTAAAAGTCATACTTAAGAATACGGACCGCCTGACAAAATTAGCACAGAATCTTATGAACTTTGTCCGCCCCGGAGGATCTGAATTAAGCAAAATTAATCTGAATGAGGCAATTGAAGAGGCAGTAAAATGGGTCGAGCCCATGTTAAGGAAGGGTAATATTCATATTGTGAAGGAATTAGGAGAAAACCTTCCGCCAGTAAAAGGTAACAAAACCGAAATTCAGCAGATATTTTTGAATCTCATGTCAAATGCAATCCATGCCATGGAGAAGAAAACAGGGAAGATTACAATTACTACAGAGTATGTAAATAATGGTTATGTCGCAATGGTCATTACAGATGAGGGGACAGGAATCAAACAGCAGGATTTAAAAAGAATCTTTGAGCCCTTTTTTACAACAAAGCCAGCAGGCAAGGGTACAGGGCTGGGGCTTTCAATTGTTCAGCGGATTTTGGAGAGACACAATGCAAGGATTGCGGTGAAGAGTAAAGTTGGTGTGGGAACAAGCGTCAGGGTTCTTCTCCCGCGTGCAGAGGAGGAGGGAATCAGATGAAGTTTTTATTGAAGACAACAATTATTGTTCTGTGTATATTAATGCTGGGCTATATATTTTATTTTAAAAAGGATTACTTAAAGAAAACGGGTGAGAAAGTGGAGAGGTGGGTGGTCAAAAAAATCCATTTGCTCAGCGGAGCAGGAAAGGAAAAAGAAGCAGAGTCAGCAGCAGAAAGATTGATTAATAAGAAAAAGATAGAGGAGGATATTTCCGAGAGAGACAGAAAAGAACTTGAAAGAATTATAGAAGAAAAAGGGAATTGAATTTTAGTAAACAATATGATAAAATACATTAAATGAAATAAAAGGGGGTGATGAAGAATGAAGTTAAGCGCTAAAGCACTTGGTTTATCCCTTGGAATATTATGGGGATTATCAGTTTTTCTTGCGACCCTGTGGATAATGTGGAGAGGCGGAGGTGCAACGCTTCAGAAGCTTTCCCAATTTTATCTGGGTTACTCTGTAACGCTCGGTGGAGCAATTGTGGGCCTTGTATGGGGTTTTGTTGATGGCTTGATTTTAGGCGCCCTCATTGCAGTGCTTTACAATGCCTTTGCAGGAAAGGAAGGATAGATGGTGAGCGAGAATGTATTTGTCCATCCCTCCGCAGTGCTGATTGGCGATGTTCAGATCGGCAGATGCTCCAGTATCTGGCCCGGCGCAGTTCTTCGTGGAGATTTCAATAGCATTCTAATTGGAGAATACACAAGCATCCAGGATAATTCTGTTCTCCATCCTACGCCTGTAAATCAGGTGGTGGTGGGTAATTATGTGACCGTGGGTCACGGTGCTGTCCTCCATGGGTGCAGGATTGAAGATTATGTACTCATCGGGATGAATTCCACAGTTCTTGATGGTGCAGTTGTTGGGAGAGGTTCTGTAATTGGCGCAAATGCCCTTGTGCGCGAAAACACTCTCGTTCCGCCAAACTCCCTTGTCGTTGGTGTTCCAGGTAGAATAATAGAGAATAAGGGAAATCCAGAATTAAACAGAGAAAATGCCTTACTCTATTTTGAACTGGCGAAGAAACACTTAAAGGGAGAGCCGAGAATGAGTCAGGAAGAGTTTATTTCTGCAATGCAGAATTATCACCGAGCCCAAAAGTAGATTTTTGAGGAGGATTGAAAATCCTGTTAAGGGGACGAGAAATTATCCTGAAGATGGAGCGAAAAAGGAAGGCAGAGAGCTCGTAAATGATACCAATTATAATTCCAACAATCTCCAGAACCTTCATACCTGCAGATTCCTTATGCAAAATCTATGCCACAATTAATTTGTTGTATATCTATTTATTTTTAAATAATTTTTTTATTACAGTATATACTGGCTTGATAATATGATGTGTGACTTTTACATCACACCTATAAATTTTTATCACAGGAGATGCCATGAAAGTAAGAGGTTTAAGCATCCTTTCCCTTATCTTGCTATTAGGAATAACCGGGTGTAAGATTCCAGTATCAGGTAAGGGTAATGATGAACTTGTTGAGGTAACAGTAAAGGGAATAACCATTGATGTACAGTCCAATTCACCGATGGTGGTGCTTGAAGACAAAAAGGAAAAGAAGATGATGCCCATCTGGATTGGTCTGAGTGAAGCAAGGGCAATTGCCACAGAACTTGAAGGCATTACTTTACCCAGACCAATGACGCACGACCTGATGAAGAGCATAATCTCCGGGCTGAATGCCTCCCTTGAAAGGGTTGTTGTAAGCGACCTCAAGAACAATACCTTTTATGCAATAGTGGTAATAAAACTCAAACACAAGCACCTCCAGTTTGATGCGAGACCAAGTGATGCCATTGCGCTTGCTTTAAGGTTCAGCGTGCCAATTTATGTGGAAAAGGATGTCTTTGAAAAAGCCCGTGTATTTGAAATTCCCTCAGAACTGCCAGAGGGATGGCAGGATGTAATTATGGGATTCTCAGCCCAGGATTTAAATCCAGAGATCTCTGAGGCAATGGGATTAAGGGATGTTTCAGGCGTTCTTGTTTCGGATGTCCGGCCAGGAAGCACTTCAGAGCGAGACGGACTGAAGAGAGGCGATATTATTATAAGAGCAAATGAGAGACCCATTGGTTCATTGAAGGACCTCATAGAGGTGATTAACCAGTCCGAGGGCCGACCAATGATCGTCCGGATACTGCGGGATGGCAATGAGCTTGATCTGACACTTCATCCCGGAGAAGGGGAATAGGCCCTTATGAAGATTTATACCCTGGATCTGAATTTTTCAATGCATAATGTAATTGCCTCCTATCTTATTGATACCGGAGGGGAGCCCATCTTGATTGAGACAGGTCCCGATTCTGTTTTTCATGAACTTGTGACAAACTTAAGAAGGTATAATCTCGCCCCGGAGGACATTAAAATGGTCTTTTTGACCCACATCCATCTGGACCATGCTGGCTCTGCCTGGCGCCTTGCACAGGAGGGAGCCACAATCTATGTTCATCCCTCTGGAGCCAGGCATCTTGTTGACCCTTCAAGATTGCTTGCCTCAGCGAGAATGATTTATAAGGAGGAGATGGATAAACTCTGGGGAAGGGTTGAGCCCGTTCCGCAGGATAAGGTGATTCCTGCGGAGAATAATATGTCCTTTAAGGTTGGCGGAGTGGAGGTCAGGGTCTTTGAGACAGAGGGACACGCCTCCCATCACAACATCTTTATGATTGAGGATGCGCTCTTTACAGGAGACACTGGAGGAATCAAGATCAAGGATGGTCCTGTGATTCCCCCGACCCCCCCACCGGACATCAACATTGAGAGATGGCTGGAATCGATAAGGTTTATGCGCGGATTGAAGCCGGATAGGCTATACCCCACACATTTTGGAGAACACAGGGATGTTGAGGATTATTTTAATGAGATTTATGGGCGGCTTAAGGATTTTTCGGAATGGGCATTGAAGATGGTTAAGAGCGGGAGGAGTGATGAGGAAATTACAAAGGAATGCGATATAATGATAAGAAATATCCTTAAGGCCAGAGGTGCATCGGAAGAACTTATCAGAGCCTATGAATCTGCAGACCCTTTCTGGATGAATGCTGCTGGACTTATAAGATACTGGAGGAAAAAGGGTGTGGGTGGGGCAGGTTAAAATTAGAGACGTGCGTGCTCCTTGTACATGCATTTGTCCATAACGACGAGCAATCCCGCCTCCTCTGCCTTTCTCGCTGCCTCCTCATTTACAATCCCCTCCTGCATCCAGATTGCTTTAGCCCCAATCCGGATTGCCTCATCCACGATGGGAGGCACATCCTCAGATTTTCTGAATATATCAACAACCTCAACCTTCTCCGGGATTGAAGAGAGATTCGGATAGCACTTTTCGCCCAGTATCTCTGTGGCATTGGGATTAACAGGGATAATCCTGTAGCCCTTACTCTTGAGGTAACTTTCAACCCTGTAACTCGGGCGCTCTCTATTCGGAGAGAGTCCAACCACAGCAATTGTTCTGAATTCCTGGAGAATTCTTCTTACCTTATCCATAAATGTAATACCTCCTTTCTATCAAAATATATTTTGTATTACATTATTTAAATCCATAATAAAATTGTATAACAATTAAAATACCTTTATGGTAAGGTATTTTTTTGGATTTTCCCTGATGTCCTTAATGAGTTCTTTTAATGATCTTGTTGTCTCTTCAAGGTCTTTATAGAGTTTTTCATCACTGGCAAGGCGTCCAAGGGTGCCCTCGCCTTTGTCTAATTTCTCCACAAAGGAATTCATCCTTTCGCTTGCTTTGTTCAGCCGGTCGTAAAGGGCAGGGTCTTTCAGAAGTTTTCCAATAAAGCCCCGCTCAGAATTTATATCTGCTACTACACTGTTCAGATTCTTTACAGCGCTCTTCAGATTATTATAAATCTCCTCATCTGATATCAACTTTCCCAGCGTTCCCTTACCTGATTCAATTTTACTGAGAACGGCATCAGTTTTACGGCTGATTTTATTCAATTCCGCAGTGAATGCATCAATTCGCTCCGAAAGGTCTGAGAGTTTGGAGAGGGCAGAGGAGAGTTTCTCCAGAACTGTGGCAAAATCCGTAAATTCTTCTGATGGCAGTATTCCGCCAGGCTCCACCTGTTTTTTATCCCTGCTTCCCACAGTAATATAAATGATTTTGTCACCCAGAAGTCCCTTTGAGGTAATTATTGCAACGGAGTCCTCCCTTATCATTTCCATTACACTTCTGTTGATTGAAAGGAGGACCTCAATCTTTCCACCCTTTGAGAGGTCGGTGAATTTTATCGCCTTCACATTTCCCACCTCAACCCCGGCGAGCCAGACAGGAGCACCGACAGTAAGCCCTTCAACCCTGGAAAGCATGGTTCTGAGGGTATATTTTCGTGTAAAGATGTTCGCCTTCTGTCCCAGCATAACAATAACAATTGTCAGGATAAGGACGCTCACTGTCACAAGTATTCCTACCCTCAATTCTGCCCATGTAACATACCTGTTCCTCATATCTCCTCCTCAGAAAGGTATTCATTTATATAATTGTTGTTTGTTTTGCGAATCTCATCCTTGGGACCGTCAAAAATCTTCCTTCCCTCATGAATCATTATAATTCTCCGTGTAAGAAAAAAGGAGAAATAGATGTCATGTGTTACAACGATTGTGGTCATTTCCTTCTCGCGTTCAAGTTTAAGGATATGTTTTGCCACCATCCTTGCAGTGAGGGGGTCAAGTCCTGTGGTTGGCTCGTCATAAAGCATAATACTGGGTTCGCCAGCCAGTGCCCTTGCAATTGCTACCCTTTTTTTCATTCCTCCGCTCAGTTGAGAAGGCATTAAATCAATGGTCTCTTCAAGTCCGACAAATCTTAATTTTTCAAGGACTATCTCCCTTATTTTCTGCTCGGGGAGTTTCCCCTCTTCATAGAGCCTATATCCCACATTCTCTCCCACAGTGAGTGAATCGAATAGAGCCCCTGCCTGAAATACAAGCCCTATGGAGCGACGGATTTCGTTAAGATGCTCCTCCTCCATGGAAGTGATATCCTTGCGGAATACTTTTATTTTGCCTGCATCAGGCTTTATGAGCCCTGTAATCAGTTTAAGGATCGTGCTCTTCCCTGAGCCGCTTTGACCGAGTATTGAGATGCTTTCACCGCGATTTATTTTAAAACTTACATCTCTCAATATTTCTTTTGTATCATAAGAAAAGGATACATTTTCAAATTCAATTACTGCCTCATCCTGAATATTTTTAAAATCCATCTTCATTGTGCTAAAAAAGGCTTAAGTAGATTTTTGTCAATAAAAAGTCAACAAATAGAATTAATATGGAGGATGTCACAACAGAGAGGGTTGTGGAAGTCCCCACTCCCTCTGTCCCTCCAGTTGTGGTGAATCCCCGGTGTGATGCTACAATTGTTATTATAAAGCCAAAGAAGAAGGGCTTGCTCAGACCTGAGAGTATATCGTTGTATTTCAATGCCTCAAATACAGAGGACCAGTAGAATGCTGTGCTGAAGCCCGCAGTAGATACGGCGACGAAATATCCACCAAGGATGCCCATAAAATCACCGATTATGGTAAGTATCGGAAGCATCAGCACGCCGGCAATTACCCTGGGCACGACGAGTTTTTTCACCGGATCAGTTCCCAGCGCCCGGATTGCATCCAATTGCTCGCTGACATTCATTGAGCCGAGCTCTGCAGCGATGCCAGCAGAGACCCGGCCTGCAACCATAAGTGAGGTTAAAACAGGACCAAGTTCCCGGACAATTGAGAGTGCAACGAGCTTCCCGGTGAGCGTCTTCACACCAAACCACTCAAGATTATATGCTGACTGCAGAGCCAGGACAAGGCCTGTGAAGAGTCCGGTGAGAATAACTATTGGCAGTGACATAACACCAATTTTGTCCATCTGGGTAAAAGTGTCATGCCAGTAGATCGGCCCCCTTACTATTCCGGATAATACCCTTCCTGTCAACAGTGCTGCGTCCTGGATGTCCTTGAGAATTCCCTTAATTCTGAGCAGTGTATTTTCATAGAGACCCAGATAGATTCTGATGACTCCGGTAATTTTTCTTATAAAATTCATCTCAAGCGGCATAATTGGTATTTTATCACCGATTTCCCTCAGTGTAAACAATTGCTCTTGAAAAGACTTACGGGATGGTTCAGCAAAGACTGAGAAGCCGATATCCTCTCCCGCACTGCAATCCCTTTTGACGCCCCGTAGTGAATACTCTTTTATACCCCACGACTATTAGCTCCCGTACTGTAATCCCCCCAGCCCCCCTTAATAAAGGGGGGAAGTAAAGGTGAGATGCATTCCTAAGAGCGACACTGCCCGGATACACATCAGTAAGAGGTGCAGGCACATCATAACTTTCCTTCTGCGGGTGGGCTACCGCACCATGCAATCCTGGAGGTGGAGGTCCTCGAAAGCAGAGAGCAATGGCTCCCGGATGCTTAAGAAACCGAAGCATATCAATCAGGGTAGGGAGAGAAAATCGTTCAAAAAAATGTTGACAAAAATTTAAAATGTAATACAATATTATTAACGATTGAGGAGGTGTAATATGGAAGTCACGGTATCACCCAAATTCCAGATAGTAATACCGAGAGAGGTGAGGAAGCAATTAGGGGTAGTGAAGGGTCAGAAATTGCAGGTGATTGTTAGAAATGGTATTATAACTCTTATTCCCGAAAGATCATTGAGAGACCTGAGGGGGCTTCTTATGGGGATGGACATGAAGGGAATCAGGGAGGAAGGGAGGATGTAAAGAGGAGGTGCTCTATGGTGCTTGTTGACTCAACTGGATGGATTGAGTATTTCAGAAATGGAGTTCTTGCAGACAGGTTTGAGAAGTATCTTGTTGATCTGAGTAAGGTAGTTATTCCTTCAGTGCTGATTTTTGAGGTTTATAGAAAGGTGAAGAAGGAAAGAAGTGAAGAGCAGGCGCTCCAGATAATAGGGCAGATGCTCAAGGCAAGGGTTGTAAATCTTGATGCTGAATTGATGCTCAGTGCAGGAGACATCAGTATAAAATATTCATTACCCATGGTTGATGCTATTATATATGCAACTGCAATGAAGGAAAGATGTCCTGTTGTGACATCAGATCCACACCTTGAAAAGCTTGAGAATGTAATTTATATTAATCCTGAGAGATACAGGCACTCGCCGGGTGCAGGATAAATGAATCCTTCGGATGAAATATAACAGAAGATGCAGAAAGATCCACTCTTTGCTGAGATTGCAGTAACCCTTCCTGTCCGGGGCACATTCATCTATTCGGTGCCAGACCATCTTAAGGGAATAAACCTTGTGGGCAGCGTTGTTTTTGTTCCCTTTGGCAGGAGGAAGGTGAGTGGCATTGTGCTCAGGATAATGGATAAACTTGAGGAAAACGTAAACCCTGAGGAGGTCAAACCCATAGAAGAGCCATTGCCAGGTATGTTCTCCCTTAATGAAGATATGCTAAGATTTATCCAGTCCGCCTCTCAGTATTATTTTTATCCGCTCGGTTCAGCCCTGAAGCACTGTCTGCCCCCAGGGGGGACGACTTTTACACTCAACTCCCTTGTTATTACGGAAGAAGGGTTAAGAAATATAAAAAATAGAGAAAATTCGCCAGAGATTAATCAGATCCTTGAATTTGCGAGACGAAAAAAGAGCATCAAGTCCATTCAATCAATCACCGGGATAAAACGCTCAACTATTATGGATTTAATCAACAGGGGGTGGATCGAGATTCGCCCACTTACGAAGGGGACCAGGACAAAGCCGCGAGTCCTTCGCTTTCTCCGGCTCAAGAAAATTCCTGATGAAAGAGTTCTCTCTAAAAAAGAGAGGGAATTTTTCCAGTTTCTTGAGGAGCATGGAGAGATCACTCTTTCAGTCATCAGAGGGGGCTTTCCTTCTGTGTATAGAAAACTCAAAGGTCTCATCGGGAGTGGATTTGTAGAAATGGTTGAGAGGGAGATGAGCAGGATCCCGGAGATGGAACTCAATGGAGAGGTAGAGGAGGTGGAGGAATTAAATCAATTCCAGAGGGAGGCAGTTGATAAAATCTCTTCGGCAATTGAAACAAAGAAGCATGAGGTATTTCTTCTTTTTGGAGTTACCGGTAGTGGAAAGACGGAGGTCTATCTCAGGGCAATTGGTAAAACGCTGGAATGTGGCAGGGGTGCAATATATCTTGTTCCGGAAATCTCCCTCACCCCTCAACAGATCCTTTTGCTCAGAAAGAGATTTGGTGAGAGCGTTGCTGTGATGCACAGCGCAATGACAGATGGTGAGCGATTTGATGAATGGAGAAGACTGAGATCCGGCAGGGCAAGGATTGTGATTGGAGCCAGGTCTGCAATATTTGCACCGGTCCAGAACCTTGGCCTGATTGTTGTTGACGAAGAGCATGATCCCTCCTACAAACAGGAGGAGAAGTTCAGATACAATGCAAGAGATCTTGCAATTATGAGGGGGAGATTGAATGAAATCCCGGTGATCCTTGGTTCAGCAACGCCCTCAATAGAGAGTTATTATTTCGCAAAAACAGGAAGGTATGTCTTATTAAAACTTCCGGAGCGGGTGGAAAAAAGAGAGAATCCATCTATTGAAATAGTGGACATGCGACAGGAGGAGAATCCCCTGATTTCCGGGCGACTGAGAGAATGTATAACAGAGGCGATTAAAAAAAATGAACAGGTGATTCTATTTTTGAACAGGAGGGGCTTTGCTCCCTTTGTACTGTGTGTTGAATGTGGATTCCGTTTCCTGTGTCCTAACTGCAGTGTCTCCCTTGTATATCACTCTTACAATGGGACTTTAAGATGCCATTATTGCAATTATGCCATTTTACTTCCTGATGTATGTCCCTCCTGCAGGGGTGTAAAATTGCGAAACTTCGGCTTTGGCACAGAGCGAGTGGAAAAGGATATAGAGAAACTGATTCCAGGGATTCGCATCCTCCGTCTGGACAGGGATACAATCGGAGGCAAGAGCAGTTATACGAGAGCATTCATGCAGATGAAGGCAGGTGAAAAGGATATTCTCCTTGGAACGCAGATGGTGACAAAGGGATTTCATTTTCCAGAAGTCACTCTCGTTGGTGTCATCCTTGCGGAGCAGGGATTACAATTTCCTGACTTCAGGGCATCGGAAAGGACATTCCAGCTGCTTACACAGGTTGCAGGGAGGGCAGGAAGGGGCGGTAAGAAAGGGAAGGTAATCATTCAGACCTTTGCCCCTGATGAGCCAGCGATTCAGAGTACAAGCAGTATGGATTACGAATTGTTTTATAACAACGAAATCCATTATCGCCAGGAACTTAATTATCCCCCCTTCTCTTCCCTTACAGCAGTAAGAGTACAGGGGGAGAATAAGGAGAGGGTGGCTTTGCAGTCAAAAAAAATAGCTGATTTATTATCAAAGATAATCCAGAAGTACGGGATTGAGGGACAAATTAAAATACTCGGGCCTGCACCCGCTGCAATCTTCAGATTAAGAAAATTATACAGATGGCTCATATTATTAAAATCAGGGAAGATGGAATATATTCATAAAGTTATGGCTGAACTCTTTGAGACAACCGATATTAAGAAGGCACGGGGTATAATTTTAGACATAGACCCGCAGTCATTGATTTAAGGAAGCCTATCAAGGAGATTAATCTTTACCTTATCACGAAGTTTGGGACGCTTCCTGTTATTTCACTTAATCTTGATTTACCAGGAAAAACATTTTAATATAATTACTATTATGCATAAGGGGTCCTTGAGGGATAAAACGGTTGCGGAACTATTTCTTGAACTCTACACGCAGGGTGCAACCGGTATCCTTAGATTAAA
>FWWL01001737.1_pt1 | contig 49572 bp, 51 predicted proteins | sample 2228331 | NCBI WGS metagenome assembly FWWL01 (sample SAMEA103939775, study PRJEB20133) | metagenome | reverse complement strand
TTGATTTTCATCAATCTCATCTTTATAAATATAACCGACCCCTCCCTTATTATTTGAAACAAACTCAATCACCTCTTTTGCATTCTCTAAGAACTTCGGTGGGTTTATCCCCTCCGCAAAGACCTTTTTTGACCACTCTGTTCTGTATTTCTCCCGCGTCATACCGAGATAATTTCTGATGAAGGATTCAAAGATGCTCCTGCTGGACTGATGCACCGGCTGCAATTTTGTGGTCCCTGAAAACTTGATATTTCCAAGATAAATATCCTGAACTAATTTCACTGGAATCCCGTTCTTATTTGCTTTTTTCAGCGTCTCCTGGATCGGTCCATCCTTATTAAGGATGATATAAATCTCTTTTTCATTCTCTGCAATAAGTTCATATCCAGAGGCAAATAGGAAAGACATCAGAAAGAAAATTGCTTTTATGTATTTTAGAAAATTCATATTCAACATCCTCAAAATATTACACCACCAGAAAGTATAATCTTCTCATAGTCCTTCAGATTGGAGTCCCTGAACTGGAAGGACTCCCCTTCTGCGGTTAACCTGAATTGTGGAATGGGCCACCAGGTTATAGCAATTGCATGAATGTCTGTCCTTGAAAGGCCTCCTGTATTTCCTGTCCGTTTTTCATCATTCCCCCTCTCAAACCTGTAATAAAGAGAAAGATTATCTATGAATTCATAATTTATGCCGGTGTAAAATGTATGTGCATCATGATAACTGCTGTTATCCCTTCCCTTTCCTCTGTCATGGATGGTATATTCCACACTTATCTCCACTGGCTTTACAGGTTTGAATACCCCGAAGATATTCAGATTGTTTTCTCGCCTCTCCTGAAATGATGGATTTACCTGTGTATATCCTGCAGTGCCCAATCTGACATAATGGTGAAGGAGAAGGCTTAAAGAGCCACCGAAGGCAAAGTCATTGTTATCCCGTTCATTGGGCCCGAAAAGGTCACTGCCGAGGGAATTCCAGAGGGCATATTGAAGTCTGAGTGGGCTCAGGATACTCCTTGTGCCAAAGATCTTTATGCCTACCCATGCCAACGCTATAACCCTTGTAAAGAATCTCAACATTTCTCTGGTGTTCGTAGGGAATGCCTCTAAGCCGGAATTCATGCATTAGAGCTTCTTCATAAACTCCTTTCTTATAATGAGGACCCAACTCCTTCATCACCTCTTCCGCTGCACTTTTTAAAATCTCTACCCAATTCATATTCCGCTTCCTTCACATATTAGTACTTTTGGAATGACGTGTAACGGCTGAGTGTATCTGAAGATCGCCCAAAGTGCCGATCTGGGCGAGTGCCGAAACCTGATATGTGTCTGTTGTTGGAAGTCAACATTTTACATCATTCCTGCCTGCTTTAAATGCTTGTAAAGTGAATCTTTATGACGGTCAAAGGTCACATTATTTGCTGTGGAAACAATGGCTCCCGGCTTGTATCCTGTTTTTTGGCACATTTTGTAAAGCAGTATGGCTAAAGCAATAAAGTTTCCATAAGCTTTTGTATCAAAATATTGACTTCTAAAAACTGCCATTAAGTTTAATTCGTTTCCTATAGGCTTAAGGTCAATCTGGGTTAAACACCTTAATCCACTCGCTCTTGGACGAGGATATTCACACGCCGCGCGTAAGTCTTCATCTGGCATAAATACTATACAACACAACGCATTTGTAGAGCCTCCATGTACTTTATTGCCTTTTTTACTTCTGGCAGATAAGCGAGTCTCTACAGCTTGAAGTTGATCAAATGAAAATCCCCGGCTCAGACTCTTTTTATAGTATCCTTGGTCATCCAAAAGATCCTTAATTCTTCCATTTATCCAGTCCATACCTGAATATCCGTTAGTCCATCCGTCAGGTTTAGAAAATTTGAACTTAGTAAAAGTGTCGTAGACCTCACCCACATTTATAACGGAACGCCACTCGTTAATATCTAAAGAGGAAATTGACTTGCTCGTTGAAGTGTCAAGAATTGGCCGTGAAATGTGGATTATCAAGTACCAGTGAGACATCTTGCGATTTACTATAGCATCAAGAGCTTTTAAATAAGCATCTCCAATACTTTCACCTACGATATAACACATTTTAAATCCTCCTACTAAGAATTTATGTTATAAAATTTATATGAATAGGATATGCCCCCCATTTTTCGAACCACTTTCATGGCTAATTTTCGCTAACATCATGGCTGGATAATCTGCCTTTCTCCTTTAAATATTTTATCGGCGACCTGTTACCAATCGCCGAATGCCTCGAACATAATTAATAATACCTTATCCGCTCCTCTACAACTCTTTCTAATGACTCAAAATCTTCTCCTTCCAAGAACAATCCACGATTCTCTTCTTTAAATCTTCCATTAAATGACTCCATATGCACATTCCCTTTGGCTCCATCTTCTGAATATGATACACGAACCTTATCCACCACTGCTACCTTGTATAACCAGCCATGTCCTGTATACACTCCATCCTGGTCATGATGTATTATAACATCTTCCGCCTTCTTCCCAAATCTCCTCAATGTCTTCCTCGCTTGACCTGCACCCCGTTTTTTGGACAAAGAAATTCAAGCATTTAAGGATAATTATACTAAAATTTTGAAAGGAGGTAAAGAGAGATGGAGAAGGAGAAGTATAAAGTTAGAGAAGATCATTGAGATTTTATCGGAGGCAGAGTTGCCCTCTGGTAATATTGTTTGATGTATGTCGGAGGTATGGCATATTTTGTGGGACTTTTGAGAGGTGACGGAAAACACAATTATGTCTGTCCAGAAATTGGGGGCATATCACCACTTATTCTGTTTTTACCAATTCTCCTCGTAGTTTTTATATCAATAGCGATTTTCTTATTAGCGAACTTCCCTCCTGTGACGGTAATTTCAGGGTATTCTCTCGGTCCTCCCTGAACTATCTCACACCCATATTTTTCTTTCAGAAACTTCTTAACTTTATGCTTTGTTATCTCTTGAAAAATTCCTGTTATAACCTGAGGTATCGGAGGAATAGGATAGATATTATCATCTTCATCAACAATGCCCTTTATGTTCCATCTGAAGTCAGAAAACAATTGCTCTAAATCAATTTTCAAGTCTATCTCCATGTTCTCATTTCCTCCTCTCGTTAGGCGAAATGGTGTATAACTCGTTCGTATGCGCACTAAGTTCGGATAAACTTTCAGATTTGGTAGGATAAACGAACATGTTTCGGTTATACCAATCTTCAGCAGAGTTTTTTACACATAAAATATCTTTATTGTTTTTAATCCTTCCAATGGTTTGTGACAGTTTAGTTTTTCCCAAACTCATAAAAAAAGATTATCACAACTATTTCTGAATTCTCAAGTTTTTAATCTTAATTTTAGAAGGACTTTTCCATCTCCATCTATATCACCAAGGACGGTAGAATCAAAAAGTGCATCCCTTCTTCCGGAAACATCCATAAAAATGATTTTGTTTTCCCCGTCTTTTATCCTGTGGGGTTCAGCCCATTGAGGATTATGAGGAGCGTCATCAAGGATATGTTAACCAGAGCGGGATTCGGGGTGCATCTTTTCTTTTAAAAACCTCCCGAGATCTTTATCCCTTTTCCCTATATGATTAATGAGCCAATCACAGACCCTTTTTTCTACCATTTTCATCAAAAATATTGTTGCCCCCTCGCGTTCAAATTTTTTCTTCAAAATCTCGTAGGAACGATTTTGTTCGTGGCAAGAACGATATGGACGCCCGGTCCATCTTTTTGAAACTGCTTTTTAAGTTCATAAAAATTTGCTGAGAATATCTGGTGCTCTGATATGTGGTGAGGAGCCTGGGGGTAGTTATATTTAGCCATCAAACTCTCCTCCTCGGTAAAATGATAGACAATGTAATCGTCAAGGAACTGCAGGGTGTTCCTGACCTTTGTCTTTCCCACTCCATGTCTGCAAGCATTCATGAGGTCGTTCATCTTCCTGAATAATTCTTTATGTTGATTGTCTATTATCTCTGAGCCCGTGGCTAAATCATCGGTCCATTCTATTGCCATATTGCGCCTCCATTTTTATGATCTATTAACAAAAATACAAAGAGTGTACTCAGGTAAAGGACGGAGTATAAAAACATGTCAATCTTAAGGTTCCTTTTTAATATGAAGGCGAGGAAATAAATCACAAGGAATGTAACCCCTCCGAAAATGGCAGACAGGAGATACATCCATCCGCCCATTCCCGAAAGGTAGGGGATGATGCTTGCAATGAGGAGTAAGAGGAGATAGATTAGAAGGCGGAGATTTATGCCCCCTTCTGAATGGGTAAGTGTTAAAACGGGAAGCCTTGCCTTTCTGTAGTCATCCATGTTCCTTAGGGCAAGAGCCCAGAAGTGGGGCGGCTGCCAGAAGAACAAAATGAGAAAGAGTAAGAGAGGGAGTGTATTGAGCGTTCCGGTTATAGATGTCCAGCCAATCACCGGCGGGAGTGCACCAGCAATCCCCCCGATCTCTGTTGCCAGCGGAGTCCTTCTCTTTAAAATCACGGTGTAAAGGAAGGAATAGATAAAGGCAGTAATTAAAACAAGGAGGGCAGAGAGGGTGTTCACAAATATGAAGAATATGAAGAGAGAGAGGAGGAGGAGAATGGCACCAAATAAAAGTGCCGCCTTCGGGCTCACCCTGCCGGATGGAATTGGCCTCTTTTTTGTCCTCTCCATAAGTACATCAATATCCCTGTCATAGTAATTGTTCAATGCGATTGCGCCTCCAGATGCAAGCCCGAGTCCAAGGAGCCCCCAGAGGAAGAGAGAGGAATTACCTTTGCCTGTATAGTTTTGAGCAAGATACATTCCGGTAAAGCCGGTGAGAATCACGAGGAGTGTGATGCCAGGGGAGGTTAACTTTATGTAATTCAATGGAGCAGTAATGAATTGTCTTCCTGACATCACTCAGCACCCTCAGGGACTGGCTTGATATTCTCTTGAGGTGTGCCGTATTCATAGGGACCTGCTGTAATCACTGGTATCTTCTCAAAATTATAAGAAGGCACAGGGGACGGCAGTGTCCATTCCAGCGATTTTGCATCCCAGGGATTTGAGGTGGCTTTCTCGCCTGCATAGGCAGAGCGTATTATGTTATAAAGGTTAAGGAGGAAACCGAAGATGAGGATGTATCCTCCCACAACAGTGATGCGCATAATCCCTGTAAACTCAGGAGGATAACTCCAGTATCTTCTCGGCAATCCATCCAGCCCTGCCTTGAAAAGGGGCAGGAAGGCAAAGAGTGAGCCCACAAGTATTATAGAGAAGGCGAGTTTTGCCATTGCCTCATTGTACATCCTTCCGGTAAATTTCGGGAACCAGAAATAGATTCCACCAAAGGCAAGGAGTGTCATGGACATTGAAAGCACTGTGTGAAAGTGTGCAACAACCCAGTATGTGTCGTGAACATGGACATCAATTGTAATCAATCCGTTTGCCACACCTGTAAGCCCGCCTATAACAAAGAGTGTGATGAATCCCACTGCGTAGAGCATGGGCGCCTTGAAATCAATTGAGCCCTTATACATTGTTGCGAGCCAGTTGAAGACCTTGATTCCCGTTGGCACGCCAATCAGTATAGTGAGAATTGATTGGGCAATCCTTGCCCAGTCCGCAACGCCCTTTGTGAAGAGGTGATGTATCCATACATCAAATCCCAGAAATGTTATAACCATTATGGCTATCACCATGCTCGTATAACCGAATATCTTTTTCCTTGAGAATGTGGATATAATCTCGGAGGCAATTCCGAAGGCAGGGAGGGCTATTACATAAACAGCAGGATGGGCATAGAACCAGAAGAGATGCTGATAGAGCATCGGTGAGCCACCCATTTGAGGATTGTAGAAGTTCGTTCCTATGTATTTATCCAGGAGCAATAATGTAACAGCGCCTGCAAGGACCGGGATGCCGAAGAGTTGAATTATGAATGCCCCCAGGATTCCCCAGACAGCGAGATTGAGCCGGCCCCAGGTCATTCCAGGGGCTCGCATTGTTATTATCGTTGTTATAAAATTCACAGCACTTGCAAGGGATGAGATGCCCAGGAGGTGAACAGCAAAGACATAGAGGGCAGTGTTTGCATCGGTAATGATAGAATAGGGAGGGTAGCCGGTCCAGCCAATATCAAGTCGGCCGGGTGTAAAGAGTGCCAGAAGGGCAATGACCGTTGCTGAAAAGAATGTCCAGTAACTTAAGGCATTGAGACGGGGGAAGGCAACATCCCTTGCGCCTATCATCAAAGGCACAAGGAGATTTGCAAAGAATCCGGTGTAAACGGGAATCATCCACCATAGAATCATGGCAGCGCCGTGGATGGTAAAGGCAACATTGTAGAATTTAGCATCAATTATATCCTTGCCTGCGGACCATTGCTCCATCTTTATGACAAAGGCGAGAGAAAGCCCGAGGACAAAGGCAGTCAAACTCGTGATCAAATAGAGAACCGCAATCCTTTTGTGGTCCGTTGTGAAAAGCCATTCTTTTAATTTAAAACCTCTTCTCTCCATAATCCTTCCTCCATTATTTTAATGTTTGGAGATATGATATGATTGCATGCAGTTCATCCTCCGGTAGATTGAAAGGGGGCATTACCTGCCCGTAGCCCTTTACAATATCCTTCCCGGGATTGGTAATTGAGTGTTCAATATATTCATCATCGGAGATTATTGTCCTTCCGTCTTCAAGCAATGTTTTTCTACCGTATATACCTTTAAAACTGGGGCCGATGGATTTTTCTCCTGTGGTGCTGTGACAGCCCGTACAGCCAAGTTCCTCCACAAGCTTCTTCCCTTTCTCCTCAGGGGAAATCTTGTCTGCAGAAACCGTGCTCTGCGACTCTATCCAGTTTCTGAACTCACCCTCTTCCATCACAATTACCTTTGCGAGCATAAGTGAATGGCCTGTCCCGCAGAATTCAGTGCAGAAGGCGCGATACTCGCCGATTCTGTCAGGAAGGAACCAGAAGTATGTCTTCCTCCCGGGGATTGCCTCCTCCTGGACCCTGAACCGGGGAATGAAGAACGCATGGAGCGTGTCCCTGCTCTTGAGTGTCACCTTGATGGGCTGATTCACAGGAACCCTCAACTCATTTAATGTCTGCACCCCCTCAGGGTATGTTATGTTCCATCCCCACATAAAGCCCTCAACTGTTATCTCGTAGGCATTATCAGGAACCTTACGATAATTATTGAAGATTGCCCAGGTCTCTATGCCGAGAAAGATTACGATTATAAGGGGAACAACGGTCCAGAGGACCTCCAGCATTGTGTTCCCGGGAATATAGGCGCCATCCTCCTTCTCCTTTCTTCGCCTGAACCGAAAACTGAAATATATGAGTAGAAATGTGACAAGAGCCCATATAGCAATTGCAATATAAAGATAGAGATTAAAATGGGCATCCCATTTCTCTGAGAGGTTTACTATTGCCCTTTCAGCAAAGGCAGGGGATGATATAAGGAATAATAAGAAAAAGAGAAGAAGAGTCATATTTTTCATAGCACTCCTCTTTTTGTAGACAATTAAACTCAGGATGAGGGTCGCTGTCGCCATAAATATGCCCATGCTTCCGAAGAGAAAGGGAAGATTTAACATATAACTCCTTGTTTCGGAATCGTATTTGTAGCAGGCGAGGGTAATTCTGCTTGAGAGGGGTATCTTTCCTGTCTTTCCCTTAATTGACTCAAGAATGGCAAGACGGATGCTGAAGGGCTCCGGCATTGTTCCAAAGATGTATCTTGTGATCTGCATATCAGGAGAGAGGAAGATAAATACAGCAGGATGGACAAACATATTGTCTTCGTTTTTGAAAAACCTGTACCCAACTGCCTCTGTGATTGCCTTGATGTCCTCCTCCTTTGCGGTTGCAAAGACCCACCTGTCAATCTCACTGAAATCAGTTCGTTCCTTTAAATCAGAATGAAAGTCCCATGCATCGTCCGGTGTGTCCGCGCTGTTAAAACTTAAGACAAGCACATTGTAATCCTCACTGACCTTAAGATCCTTGATCTCCTTCAACGCGCCAGCAAGCCCTTCACCGAGAAGAGGACATATATTTGGACAGCCATAATAAATGAGGAGAAGGATGAGGGGCTTTTTCGTAAGTTCCCTGAGGTCCATCTCCTTATTATTTTCGTCAATGATTTTTATGTCCGGAACCCTTCTGCCGAGGAACCTGTCTTCATCAATCTTCATACTCATAGGGTCAAAATTTGATTCGGGAAGATTCATCCTCGCCTCACAGATGTTAACCCAGATTATTGAAATAAATAGAATTTTTATAATTCTCTTCATATTAAAACCCCCTTGAAGGTAGCACATAGATTAATAAGAGGACAATAAGCCATATACCGTCAACAAAGTGCCAGTAGTAGCCACAGGATCTTACAATTACTTTATTCTCCGTTAATACACCCCTCATCGCCAGGATAAGGATAAAGACCTGCAGAACTACACCGACCAGAACATGGGAGCCATGAAGGCCGGTGATTGTGAAGAAGAAGGTCCCGTAGGCATTGCTCATGGGTGTGAATCCCTCACTTATAAGTTTTGACCATTCATGTATCTGAGAACCTATGAATAAAGAACCTAACAGGGCAGTGAGTGCAAGATAGGATTTAAATCCGCGGAGATTGCGCCTTTCAAGATTAATCTCGGAAAGTTGCATTGTCACACTTGATGAGAGAAGAATTACTGTGAGGATGAGGGCAAGACCGAGAGGTGGGACAGATGATGGTGTGTCCCGTGGGGGCCATTCAGGTGCGGGCAGGCTATTGTAGAGATAACTGCTGAAGAGTCCGCCAAAGAGCGCTGCCTCGGAGAGTATAAAGATGATCACAGCCAGGGTGCTGAGAGAGCCCTCGCTTTTTTTCATTGATACCTCAGAGACCCAGCCGAAGAGACCTACAATAATTCCGGTAACTCCTGTGCCACCGAGGATCAAGCCGAAAAGGGGCAGATTCCAGGAAAAGGCAGTGATAAATCCTATCATACTCAACAGAACTGCCATGCTCACAATAAAGGGCCAGATGCTCTGCTCAGGTTCGTGCTGTCCCAGCCCTTCTTGAATGGACCTGCTTTCAGTCATATAACCACCTCCATGAAAAAAACAGGACTATTTTTATCCTTTTTAAATTTAAAAAATTTTAAAGAACAGGATTTATTTTTTAGATAGTTTTTCAAAGTTATACCTCTTCAAAAAACTTTCTGTCTGTTTTTTGAGTTCAACCCAGACAGGATGAACTGCGCAGGCGTCGGAGAATTTGCAGGACCTTCTATCAATGGCACAAATATTCATTGCCACGCTTCCCTCTATTGCCACTATAACATCAAGAAGGGAGATCTTTTTCGGCTCCCTTGCCAGTCCGAATCCCCCCTTTATTCCCCTGTAGGACTTTACTATTCCTGCCCTGGAGAGTTTCTGGAGGATCTTTGATAGAAAGGGCTTTGGGATCTCCTTCTCTTTCGCTATTTCATCCACCATCTTAATGCCGTGCCTGTTCTGCGAGAGATAGAGCACACTCCTGATGGCATAGTCGGTCTCCCTTGTTATCTGCATCATACAGGACTAATTTTATCCTGTTTTAAAATTTTGTCAAGAAAAATCTAACGCAAAAATTTTCCCTTGACTTAAGGAGTTATTTTTATGTATAATGCAAGACATGCTCCCCGTTCTTCTGATTGCTGCCCTCATTTCAAGCAGTGAGATGGTCAAGGAAAAGAGATATATCCTGAAGGTCACCGAGAGCGAAGTATATCTGGATGTAACTGTGGATGACCCTGTTGTGGAGGGACAAATCTTTGAGGTCTTCCGCCCGGCGATTGAGATGGTTCATCCAGTGACAAAAGAAAAAATAATGGGAGAACTGCCCGTCGGGTTTCTTATAATAACAAGAAAGGGTACAAAATTTTCTACTGCAGTTTCAACTGAAGGAACACCTGTCAGCGCTTTTAAGGAAGGTGACATAATTTATTTAAAGATGGAACGAAAAGAGGAGGAGATAAAACCAAAGAGAATGATTAGAAAGGACCTTTCTCTCTGGACAGAATATGTAATGTATAATAAAAAGGATATGTTTGGCAGAGGTGAAATCGGCTTTAGGTATTCCTCTCACGGTGAATTTGTTTATGGAATAAGGTTTGGTCTTGGTGGGATCTATGGTGTTCTTCCTGAGGAGACAGAGGAGGGCAGGAATAACTCCAATTTTTATTTTGGTTATTCAGAATTTATAATCGGGGAGGAATACCTCACTGTTTTGCTTAAGCCAAAGATTGGACTGGATCCGAAGGGCATTGGCTATGGATTTGATGGAAGCATAATAATTGGTTCGGAACTGGGGACATATCTCCTTTTAGGTGGGATGATTGAAAAATTTACCGGACAACAGGCACAATTTCTCTTCCAGACACCTGTTACGGGAAGACTTTCTATGTATGGTCATGCAGTTGTTGAGAATCTGCCAATAGGGGATAGATTGGGATTCCGTATGCTTGTTGGAATAATATACTTTTACAGGGATGAATCAGGGATAAGGCTCTTTGCAGGTGCGGGGGGCAGGACATCAGAGATCATTTATCCCTCCATTGGAGCCGGATACATCTGGAAATTTTAGTGGATGCCAGGACTGCGCTCCATTAAAGGTATTCTATTAGTAATATTACTTCTTGATTATCCCCTGGCATTTTCTTATATGAATGGCAATTCCATTGTAGTTTTTGATTTTATTCTTTCAGGAGATTTTCCCCCAGAAATCAAGAATACTTTAACAGCAACATTTATAGAAGAATTAAAGAAGACAGGAAATTTTGAAATAATAGAAATTAAAAGAAGAGACGAGCATGTCGCTAAATTTGGCACACAACTATCAATTATAAGTGATGAGGAAAAGAGAAAAAATTTTGGCCATCTCCTTGGTGTGAAGAAAATATTTGCGGGCACTCTGTGGCAATCGGATGAGACAATACAGATATCGTTACATATTATTAATGCTGAAACAGGTAAAACAGATGCGACGATAAAGATGAGATGTAAATCTACTCCTGAGGAACTCAATAAAATGATAAAGGTTCTCGCAAGGCGTGCTGCAGGCTTGCCTGATGATTGGTCTTCCGAGAAAGAGTCCAGACCCACTCCTCCTGAAAAGATAGATGAATCTCCAGAGAAGGAAGAGTCATATACTGATAAATTGTTAAGATATGAGGAGGAAAGGAAGTCCCTTTTGGGGGCCTGGGCATTGTCGTTCTTCATTGGATTTGGTACCGGAAATTTTTATGGAGGGAATCCAAAGGCAGGGCTTTTTTTTCTTGCTACAGAGTTTACCGGTCTTGCTCTTATAGCTCAGCCCGATTTTGACTCTATAGCACTTGGAGCATTGATCTTTGTGGTCTTTCGTCAGGTGGACTGGATATATGCAATTTATGGGACAGGCAAATATAATGAAGAATTAATGAAGAAGATCCTGATATCCAGGAATAATTATTATCCCTATGTTTCCCTTGCCGGCAATGCGCCGGTCTATGGATTTGGTGTGAGATTTTAAAGAGCCAGGCTATCGCAAAGTTACAACATCTCACGAGGCGGACTTGTTGCAATCCTGCAACACCGGGAGAAGTAATCTCCTGAAAATTCAATAAAATCATTCAGTTCTGTCATTATCAGGATGGCACAATTCTTGCATAATTTTAAGACGAAAATTTATATCAGGAGGAAAAATATGACAAGAGTTATATCTTCATTGATAATTGCAGGAACGGTGTTAGGAGCATCAATGGTTTTCTCTGCAGAGATTCCTGAGTTCGCAAAGGTCTGCAGTGGGTGTCATACCTTTGAAAAGGGCGGGGCGAAGAAGACAGGACCAGATCTCTTTGGAGTCTATGGCAGGGAGGCAACCATTGCAGGCGGTGGATGGAAGTGGGATGATGAGACGCTGGATAAATTCCTTGAAGACCCGGTTGCAGGCGTAAAGGCACTGAGCGGAAGAGAGGATGCCACGAGCAAGATGACCATTCCAAAGATAAAGGATAAGGAGAAGAGAAAGGCAATAATTGAGTTTCTGAAGTCCCTTAAAGATTGACCGTGAGAATAAAGAGAAAGATACAGTTCTCTTTAACAGCTCTTCCCATCCTCTTGTGCTTTACCATTCACTCACGGGAGCTATCCGATAATTTTGATGGGAAGAATTACACAAAGAGTTCTGTCTGCGGCGGATGTCATACAAAGATCTACGAGGCATGGAGGAGGTCCCTCCATGCCAACTCTGCCAGGGACCCCATCTTTCAGACCGCAGTTTTACAGTCCTTAAGCATTGCTACGTTGAAGGAGGTCTCAAGGTGCTTCTCCTGCCATGCTCCTGCAGTAAAGAAAATAGAGGGAATTGACTTTATGTCAGAGGATGTCCTTGAGGGTGTTACCTGTGACTACTGCCATTCCACTTCAGGAATAGATAAAGGGAAGATTCCCGCATTGAAGTCATCACCAGGGATTATTAAATATGGACCATACAGTGGACTTGCATCACCTGTCCACAAAACACAGGAGAATCCCCTCTTCAGGCAATCGGAGTTCTGTATGGGATGTCACGAATACTGGAATAAGAATACCGGCATCCTTACCACCTATTCAGAATGGAAGGCGAGTAAATACAGTTCTGAAGGAGTCCAGTGCCAGAACTGCCATATGCCCTATGTTGAGGGTGAACTCGTTGACCCCTCTGTAAAGAAATCATTAAGTAAGATAAATCTCCATGAGCCACCCGGTGGCAGATCCACAGAGCAACTGAAAAAGGCAGCAGAGATAAGGATTACATCAAAAAGAGTGAGGGATGGCAAGTGGGATGTTGAGGTTCAGGTAATTAATACCGGCGCGGGTCACAGGTTGCCAACTGGTCTGCCATCAAGATACCTTGCGCTGGAATTTAGTGCTGAAAACGAGGAAGGCAAGAGGATTTATACAGATAATTATAAATTTATGAAACTTATTGGAGATGCCCAGGGAAGGCCCCTTTACAGGGATTATGAGATTATGCTGAAGGGGGAAAAGGTCCTGAGCGACAATCGCCTGGCTCCTGGGGAGGCACAGACGGTTGTCTTCAGTTTCATGGCACCTGAGGATGGCGTCAGGGTGAATGCGAGATTACTTTATGTATATGAACCCTATGTGATTACGCGGGAACTCATGAGTGTGGAAATTGGCGGTGTTAAAGAGACACTCAGATAGTTTGTCACTTATAACTATACTCTCTTTCCTTCTCTGGACCGGCTGTGGAGGAGAGTCCCAGCCCATTAAATTTTCACACAAAAAACACATTGAGCAGGGAATTGAATGCATAACCTGCCACCAGTTTTACGAGGAGAGGGCGAATTCAGGCAACCCCACCCTTGATATCTGCTCCAGCTGTCACAGTGCGCAGATTACTGATAGTCCCGAGGAGAAAAAACTGATAGAGGAATATATATCCACTGGAAGGGAGATACCCTGGAAAAGGGTTTATTATGTTCCGGGGCATGTCTATTACCCGCATTTTCGTCACGTAGTAATGGCTGAGATAAAATGCGAATACTGCCACGGTAATATCGCTGAGGAGAAAAAACCACTGAAAAAACCCTTGAAAAAAATCCGCATGTATTTCTGCATAGATTGCCATGAAAAGAGGAATATTTCAAATGATTGTATCACCTGTCATAAATAATGTGGAGTGAAAAAATGACAAGAAAATTTACAAGAAGGGAAGTGGTGAAGATTTTAGGTGGCGGAGGCATTCTTCTCTTTTCAGGCGCCTGCACAAAGCTCCGTCGTAAGATTCAGGACGAACTTGATTACTTCACAGAGCACAAACTCGCCATGGAGAAACTCACGGGCGAATGGGAGGATGGTGCTTTATGGATAAACAGAGAGGAGCGATTTATAAATACTACCTGTATGATGTGCGATTCAAGATGCGGACTCGTTGCAAGGAGCATAAACTCAGACATTGTATTTGTCAGGGGCAATCCGGACCATCCAGTTAATCTTGGAGGAATATGCCCCCTTGGAGTTGCAGGGCTTCAATACCAGTACAGTCCGGACAGAATCATCAATCCTCTCCAGAGGCAGGGGGAGAGAGGGGGAGGGCTCTGGGAAAATATAGGCGTACGTAAAGCCATTGATATCATTGACGGTATTTTAAAGCAGGTCTCAGGTTCAAGGGATTCAATAGTATTTATCACTGATGAGCACGATACAGCAAGAGCCATAGCCATAAAATCCTTTATGAAGAATTTTGACTCTTACAGAATTGTATCATCCAATTACGATAAGAATCTCCGTTACAGCATAAAAAGATTGTTGAATGTTGATTCAACTCCCATATATGACATTGAGAACAGCGATTATATCCTCTCCTTCGGATATGATTTTCTTTCTTATGCTGATAATTTTATGCATTATCAGACTGCCTATTCGCGATTCCGGTCAAATCCAGCAGGAAGGGGTCGCCATGTTCAGATTGATTCACACCTCTCACTCACCGCAGGGAAGAGCGACTGGTGGATTCCCGTAAATCCAGGAACCGAACATATTCTTGCCCGGGGTATTATCTATGTCCTCCTCAGGGAGAGGTTGTATAATTCCGATTTCGCTCAGGAATTCTTTAAGGGCTTCGACTCCTTTACGCGGGAAGTGCTTAAGGGAACAGAACTTGAATATGTTTCAAAAAAGACAGGGGTCAGCACCTCAATTATAGTCCGTCTGGCGAAAGAACTCGCAATAGCGAGAAGGCCCGTTGCCATCCCAGGGCCTCAACTCTATTTCTCTGAGAATGCGGGAGAGAAATTGGAATCGGTCTTCTTCCTTAATCTTCTTCTCGGGAGATTTGAGACCCCCGGGGGTATGCTTCTGGAGGACAACAGTGTGAGCAGGGAGATAGAAGATTCCTTTTTAGAAAATTACGGAAAGAAGATTGAATTTGTCTCCTACGAGTTTATCTCCCGTAATCATGACTTTTTTAAGGATAAGGTCCTATTTATCACAGAAAACAATCCCTACAGGTTCGCAGGGCTGAATCCTGATTTTATTACAGGCCTGAAAAAGGCGCGCTTTATATGCTACTGGGGACAGTATCATAATGATATAAGTGAACTATCAGATATAATTATGCCGGACAGATCATTTGTTGAAAGGGATGATATTTCTCTTGCCTCAAGAGGATTCAAGTTTCCCGTTATTTCCGTGGTGAAGAAGATAATTGATACCAGTTATGAGACATTTGATCTTTCGCAGTTTGTTTTTGAAAGGGGATTGGGTATGAGGAGAGGTAATCCTGACTGGAACGCCTTCATCAGAGAGATCCAGGAGAGAATCTTTGCATTAAGGCGTGGAGAGGTTTTTGTCTCTGACAGGAGAAAATCCGTCGTTGACATACTTGAGTCGCAGGGATTCTGGTATCATCGTTATAAAAATAAAGATGAATTTTTCAAAGAACTGGAGAATAGAGGAGCCTGGTGGGATCCCTATTATAACTATGGAGAATATGGTTCCAGAATAAGGACAGATGACAGAAAGATAGACCTGTCAGTCCTTTTTGATTTTAGATCGCCATCTGAAGAGGAAGAGAAGGATTATCCCCTCCGTTTAGTTCCACTTCTTAATTCTTACATTGGTATTGATGGCAGGGGAGCAGATATTCCATGGATTTTAGAGTTAACCGGTATGAGAATTAACCATAAGTGGGGACTGTGGGCTGAGATAAATCCAGCCACAGCAAGGGAGCTTGGAATAGAAGACGGAGAGGTGGTGCGCCTTCGCTCTAAAAATGGTCAACTTGAGGTAAAAATCAGATATTTTGAGGGCTGTATTCCGGGGTGTGTGAACATCCCGGTCGGAGCAGGTAATGCTAACTTTGGACGGTGGGCAAGAGAATATAATGGTTTTGCCTATTCCCTCTTCGGGAATTCAGCAATCTTTGGCAGTGACTCCCCCCTTATTTTCTCAACGAAGGTGAGGATTGAAAAGATATGAAGGAAAAAGAGATGACATCCAAAAGTAACAAAACTAAAAATGCCCTGTGGCCTGTATGGCGATGGGCAATGGTCATTGACCTTGATAAATGTACCGGCTGTGGTGCCTGTGTGGTTTCATGCAAGGCAGAGAATAACATTCCCGTTGTAACAAAGGAACAGGCGCTTAAAGACAGGGAGATGTTCTGGATTCGTCTGATGCCAATCTATGAAGGTAAGTTCCCTGATGTAAAGATGAGGTATATTCCGGTCCCATGCATGCATTGCGATGACCCCCCATGTATCAGGGTCTGTCCTGTGGAGGCAACATATTACAGTAAGGAGACAGGGATTGTGGGACAGATTTTCGGAAGATGCATCGGCTGCAGGTATTGCACAGTTGGCTGCCCGTATACAGTGAGGGTCTTTAACTGGATTACCCCCGAGTTTCCTGGCGATTTGAAGAAGTCACTGAATCCAGATGTATATAAAAGGCCCAGGGGCGTTGTTGAGAAGTGCACATTCTGCAGTCATCGTCTCCAGAGAGCAAAGGACAGAGCAAGAAAAGAAAAAAGGGAACTTTTAGAAAGCGATTATGTCCCTGCCTGTGTGGAGAACTGCCCTGCAAAGGCAATGTATTTTGGAGACCTGAATAATCCAAATTCAGTTGTCTCAAGGCTTGCAAGGGACCCAAGGGCATTCAGGTTAATGGAAGACCTTGGCACAGAGCCCAAGGTTATCTACTTGAGAGAGGGTGTATGACATGAAGCCAGGCTTTGAGGACTTTGAGAAGAAACTTAAAGATAAACTTGGAGCTGAGGCAAAACTTGTGGAACCGCTGTTAAAATCAGGGGTGGGTTTTTACCTCACAGTGGGGATTCTTCTTTCCTGTATTGCCCTGGCACTTTATGCATATTCCACACAGTTCCGTCACGGGCTCGGTGTAACAGGAATGAACAGACCCATGTACTGGGGCATTTACATAGTGAACTTTATCTTCTTCATCGGAATAAGCCACGCCGGAACCCTGATCTCTGCCATCCTGAGGGTCTCCCAGGCAGAATGGCGGAGGCCCATTACAAGGAGTGCAGAGGTAATTACAGTAATGGTAATTGCCTTTGGTGCGATAAATATTATCATTGACCTTGGAAGGCCCGACAGGATCCTGAATATCCTTTCCCACGGAAGGTTCCAGTCTCCGCTTCTCTGGGATGTGGTGAGTTTGAGCACCTATCTTACTGCAAGCAGTATCTATCTCTACATTCCTATGATTCCAGACATGGCAATACTCAGGGATATTTTGCCGGAGAGGATGAGATTCAGAAGGGCTTTATATAGAATCTTAAGCCTCGGCTATAAGGGAACGGAGAAGGAGAAGCATATCCTTGAAAGAATCATAAACATCCTTGCTGTTATTGTGATACCAATTGCTGTCTCTGTCCATACTGTAATTGCATGGATATTTGGAATGACCATTCAGCCCATGTGGCACAGCACAATCTTCGGACCATACTTTGTCGTCGGAGCCATATACTCGGGGATTGCAGCAATCATGCTTGCAATGAGCATAATAAGAAAGGTCTATCACCTTGAGAATTATCTCAAGCCCGTTCATTACAACAATCTTGGAAAACTTCTTGTTGCTATGACCTGCATCTGGTTTTACTTTACCTTTGCAGAGTATTTAACCGCCTTTTATGGCAAAGAACCCCACGAGATGGATGTCTTCTGGACCAAAATCAAAGGAGAACATATGCTCCCCTTCTGGGCAATGTTTCTTACCTGCTTCGTCATTCCATTTATAATTCTTTCAAGAAAGAAGACGAGGACCATCACAGGAATTAACATTGCATCATTATCAATCCTTATAGGTATGTGGCTGGAAAGATATATCATTATAGTGCCAACGCTTGCAAATCCCAGGATGACTATACCAAGAGGATTCTATTTCCCGACCTGGGTGGAATGGTCAATCTTTCTTGGTGTGCTCAGCGGTTTTCTTCTGGTTTATGTTATCTTCACGAAGTTATTTCCTATAATTTCAATCTGGGAAATAAAAGAGGGAAAAGAACTATCCCTGGAAGAGGTCAGGACAAGGGTGAAGTCATATCTTCCCGATGAGGTGAGTTGATGAAGAGAACCAAATATATATTAATTGCTATTTCTTTTTTAACACTCTTCTCCCCGGCACTGAGTTTCTCATCGAAAGTTGTTTTTGACCTGCCCGAAGACCCCATGGAGGGATTATCGGTATTCATAGAGAAGAGATGCATAGAGTGTCACTCACTGAAATCAGGAAAGGTATCCTTTGGACCTGATTTAAGGAGCGCATTAAAGGAAGATGATGTCTTTCAGATTTATGGGAAGATGTGGAGCCATTCCCTTCAGATGTTCAGATATATGGATGAGGAAAAGATTCCACACCCTCGTTTTGATGGGAAGGAATTGAAATCATTGCTGGATTTTTTGTTCCTCCTTAATTTTTTGAGTGAAAAGGGAGAGGCGGAGAAGGGTAAAGAGTTCTTTTTAAATCATGTCTGCTCCAGTTGCCATAGCATCGGAATATACGGTAATAAAAAGGGTATACCCCTTGATGCCCTCAAGGCAGAGATGTCTCCATCGGGGCTTGCTTCTTTGCTCTGGAATCATGGTCCAAGAATGAGGCATCAGGTATCTGCCGCTAACATAAAATGGCCCATTCTCACAGGGAATGAACTATCGGGACTCTCTGAGTTTCTGATGGATTTCTCCCATTCAGGAGAAGGGAGAAGGACATTCTCTGTCATTGGTTCCCCGAAGAGGGGGCAGAAAATCTATGCCAGGTATAGGTGTGGTCACTGCCATTCTATAGAGAATTTTAAAAACATAAAACACAGAAATGTCCTTGATATTGCTGCTCAGATGTGGAATGCAGGACCCCGTATGTGGGGAGCAATGGCTGAAAGGGGAATTGCAATTCCGGAGTTATCCCCTGAAGAGTTTATAGACATCACCGCCTATCTCTATTTCATTGGCTATCCAGGCAGGAGGGGGGATAAAGTCTCCGGCAAGAATATATTTGTGAGGAACTGTTCTCAATGCCACACAGTAGGACCGGGACCATCGCTGGATGAAATAAAGGGAAAATACAATGCCCTTGAATTTATGCTGACAATCTGGAATCATACAGAGAACATGCATGAGATAGCGAAGGAAAGGGGAATCTCCTGGCCAAGGTTTCTCGGGTATGAGATGAATGACCTTATTGAGTTTATGACCCGGTCCTTTTGAGAATTCGATAGACTGTTGATCTGTCAATTCCTGCCTCTCGCGCAGCAGCACTTATGTTCCCGTTATGCTTTTGGACAAGTTGCCAGATATATTTTCTGTCCATATTTTTCAGGAATTCCTTCCTGCGGTATGTCTCATTCTTCCCTTCCGGGGATAAAGAGGCTTCTGAGCCCTCAAGGATAATATCTGTCTCGTTAATAATATCACCATCTGTAAGGACAATCGCCCTTTCAAGGACATTTTTAAGTTCCCTCACATTGCCTGGCCAGGAGTAATTCTGTAATTTTAAGAGTGCGGGTTCGTTCAGTTTTTTGATACATTTCCCATAGATTTTATTGAATCCATTTATGAAAAAGTCAACAAGGGGCGCAATGTCCTCTTTTCTCTCTCTCAGGGGAGGGATGTGTATATGTATGACATTCAACCTGTAGTAAAGGTCCTCCCTGAATTCTCCTCTCTTTATCATTGAGGGGATGTCCCTGTTGGTAGCGCTTATTATGCGAACATCAATAGATATTTCGTCTCCGCTGCCCACTCTTCTGAATCTTTTTTCCTCTATGACCCTGAGCAATTTTGACTGCAAACTCTTTGTTATGTCACCAATTTCATCAATAAAGAGCGTTCCCCCGTTTGCATATTCAATCAATCCCTGTCTGTTTTCTGTTGCTCCAGTAAAGGCGCCCTTTTTATATCCAAAGAGTTCGCTTTCCGCAATGGATTCATTGATGGTGTTCATATCCACTACCACGAAGGGCCCATTTTTACGTATGCTTCTCTGGTGAATAAATTTAGCAACCATTTCCTTCCCTGTTCCGCTTTCCCCGGTGATGAGAACATTAGCGTCCGTTTGGGCTGCCTTTGAGGCGAGGTTAACTACACTCTCCATAGAGGTGCTTGAATATATAATTTCACTGAAAAGGGTTGCTCTGAAGGATTCCTTTAACCTCATGTATTCAGCATAAATATTTCTTGTCTCAAGAGCCCTTTTTATTAATTCAATAAACTGCTCCTTTGAAAAGGGCTTCTGGATATAATTGAAGGCGCCGAGTTTTATTGCTTCCACAGCTGTCTCTATGGAGGCATAGGCAGTGAAGACGAGAATCTCTGTCTCTGGGGAGAGGGCTTTTGCTTGCTCAATGAGTTTGAGCCCATCCATCTCGGGCATTCGCAGATCCGTTACAAGGACATCTATGCTCTTTGATTTCAGATATTTAAGCGCCTTGAGAGGGGAGGTTGCTGTCAGTACCTCAAACTCAAGGGGTTCCAGCACCATTCTGCATGTTTCAAGCATATCTTCTTCATCATCCACTATGAGAATAGTATTTTTCTCCTTCATAATGGTTTACCTTCAAATCTAACTGCAGGGAGTTGAATATAAAATGTAGTGCCCTCTCCCTCCCTGCTCTCCGCCCATATCTTGCCTCCGATCCCCTGAATTATGTTGTATGCAATGGTCAAACCGAGGCCAGTGCCCCTTCCGGATTCTTTGGTTGTGAAGAATGGATCAAAGATTCTGTTCAGGTATTCGGAGGGAATGCCGCAGCCGTTGTCAGAGATTGCAATCTCACAGAGATTCTTTTTCTGTGCAAGATATTTAATCTCTATTATCTTCTCCTCATCTGCCCTCTTTGATTCAAGGGCATCAACAGCATTAAAGAGTATAGAGAGAAAAACCTGCTGGATGTCATTGCGATTGCAGCGGATAACAGGAGAGGAAGAATTTAAAAGGGTCTTTATTTTGATTCCCCTTTTTGATGCCATCTTTTCAACAAATTCAGATACTTCCCTCAATACATCATTGAGCGCTACATCAGTGATATCATTCTTTGATACCCCCGATCTGTTAAGAAGATTGGAAACAGTATTTGAAATATCCCTGCCATGTTTTAACACAACCTCAAGGTCTTTTATCATCTGTTCGTATCCTGGCTCTGATGAGTCACCCCTTCTCAAGGACTCCAGTATATGTTCTACCCTCATCAGAATTATTGCCAGGGGGTTATTGATCCTGTGCGCTACCTCTGCAGTTAGGGTGCCAATTGATGCAAGTTTTTCCGATTGAATCAGAGCCCTCTGTTGAATATTCAGATTTTTTACCATTTCATTGAAGGATCTTGTGAGCATTCCGATTTCGTCTTTTGATGTAGCCTTCAGGCTGATGTCTAAATTGCCTCTGGAGACCTCATTATAGGCATTAACAAGTTCATAGACCGGGGTTAATACACTTCTTCTAAGAATGAGATAGACAAATATGATAATACTTATAGTAATACCGAGGAATGAGAAAAATAGAACCATATTCCTGCGAGTTATGGTATTCAGCACCTTCTGTATCTCCATGGTAATTGATATTGCTCCCTGAATCTCGCCCTCAATTACATGGTGACAGTTCAGGCAGATTTTGTCTGCCCTGAGGGGCACAATCTTCTCCATAAGAATCTTTGTGTCAACCTTCCTCAATATGGTTACTTCCTCACCATTAAGGGCTTTCTCTTCTTCTATGGTCACCGGCTGGGAATCAGCCCTGATCCCATACTGCCTGATCACAGCATTTCCCCTTATTAAGCGAACCCTGTAGATGTCCTCTAACTGATTCAGTTCTGAATAATAGGACTTAAATTTATTAAAATCACTGAAGGGCATGATATGATAATAGAGCGTGGACTTTATTATTTTTTGTACAAGATCTATCCTTTTTGAGAGGGAGGCAAGGAGGAGTTTTTTTTCTGATATAAAAAAGACATACCCTACAGACATTAATGATATGAACAGAAAAGCCCCTATTATGACAATTACCTTTACGCCGAGTCTGTTTTGAATCGGTTGAATCATTATATATTATTTTACTCCTGATTTGGAAAATTTGAAGGAAAAATCCCCTGAATTGTCTTGAGAGGACTTCTATTCTCGTTTAAAAAATGATTTTTATATTGATTAGGAGTGCTGACAGGTTTTTGGTCATTTATGAAAGCGTTTGCAAATTGATATTTAAATTATTACAATAAAAAGATATTATGAATACAGGTAATTTTATAATTTCTCTCACTCAAGGGCAGATAAATATTCTGAAATATGTTCTCATATTCTGTCAGGTCGTTTTCATCTTTTCCGCAGGTTTTGTTATAGGCGGACTGTTATTATCTGTGATTTTTCGCATCTCTGCTCTATTGAGGAGAAGAAGGGATTACAATGAATTTGCCTCTCTTCTCATGTATGGTCCTCAGGGCATGCCCCTTTTCTGGATTCTCTGCATCCTCATTCCATACTGTCTGATTACATTCATACTCCTTCAGTTCTATTATGGGATTGACTTTAATTTTCTACCAGTGATGGCTTCCGGCGGTCTACTTATGGTTATATCCTTCATCTTTTTATATCTGTATATAGTTTCTGGCAGGAAGAATCTAAATGACCTGCGAGGGTTCATTCCAGGTGTTATTGCCCTTGCTCTTTTGCTGGGAACAATTTTCCTTTACTCCGCGGTATCTGCCCTTTTCCTTGACCCTGAAAAATGGCTTTTCACTAAGTATATTCATAAGGCAATCCTTACATGGAATGGCTTTACGAGATTTTTATGCAACCTATTTTTGCTCCTCTCTGTCACCGGCGCCTGGCTGGTATTTAATTCCTCCAGGAAAAGGTATCATCTTGCCTTTACAGATAACCTTTCTCCAGTTCTTTTTGTTCTGACAATTCTGCCCCAGCCCATCCTGATTCTCTGGAATGCTATATTCATTCCCCATCAATCCATCACGCAGAACAACCTGATTATATTCGCAGTTGTCTTCCTCCTCCTTGGAATTCTTGCCTTCTCCGGATTGAAGGTTCTTAAGACAGGCAATTTTGCCTCAGCAAGGAGGATCATCTTGACAATACTTATAGTTATATTGCTTCTTTCCATCAATGACCTCATGACGAGGGAGCAGGCACTAAAGTGGCAGGTGCTGAGCCTGAGTCCGCTAATGGAAAGGGTGAAGATAGAGGAGGAGGCGAAGGTGGAGAAAAAACCTCCTTCAAGGGGAGAGGAGGTATTCACAAGGGTATGTTCTGGATGTCACAGCTTTGATGCACGCGTTGTGGGACCTGCGTTGAGGGATGTCCTTCCCGGATATACTGACATAAAGGAACTGAAGGCATTCATAAAGAATCCAGTGAAAAAGAATCCTGATTTTCCTCCTATGCCGCCCCTCGGGCTCAGTGACGAGGAAATTGACGCTGTTGCAGAGTATCTTATGGAGAGAGTAAAGAGATGAACGGAAGTATTAATGAAGGGCGTGGGCTGTTTTTATTTATAAGAGTCTTTCTTGCACTCTATTTTCTATTCTCGCTATTTTTACTCTCACTTTACTCCTATAACTGGAAGTTGAAGGCAGAGGATGTCCTTCAGCCCATTAATTTCAGCCATAAAAGGCATGCAGGCGATAATGGCATTGATTGTGCCTTCTGTCATTCTTATGTGGATAAATCACCACGGGCTGATGTCCCGGCGGTTCAGAAATGCATGGATTGCCATACCTACATTGCTACAGAAAAGCCAGAGATTAAGAAACTCACTCTTTACTGGGAGAGAAAGGAACCGATTCCGTGGTTGAAGGTTTATTCCCTGCCGGATCATGTATATTTTTCCCACAAGAGGCATATAAAGAAAGGTATTGATTGCGCTGTATGTCATGGCGATGTAAAAAATATGGAGCGAATAGTGAAGATGCGCTCATTGAGTATGGGCTGGTGTGTAAACTGCCACAGGCAGTATAATGGATCGACGGATTGCCTTGCCTGTCACAAATGAGGAGGTTCACTTGAACAGGAGAGAATTTTTAAAGATTGCCGGACTGATTGCAGGGACGAGCGGGGGGCTTGCCTGCAGTAGGGAGAAGCAACTCTTCCTGCCATACATTGTTCCACCGGAAAAGGAGATTATCCCGGGAGAACTTATCTATTACAGCACCACATGCAGTGAATGTCCTGCAAACTGCGGAATTCATGCAAGGGTTGCAGAGAAGATTCATAATAATAAGAGGCAGTTATTTCCTGTAAAACTTGAGGGAAATCCTTCCCATCCTGTGAATGAGGGAAAACTCTGTCTCCGCGGTCAGGCATCAATTGCAAAACTCTATGCCCATGATGGAAGCCAGAAAAAAGACCTTTTTGATAGATTATTCTACAGGTTTACGGGCCAGAGGGGATGGGTTCCGCCGACAACGGAAAATCGTCTCACATTTCCGCTCATAAAAGATAGTGCAGGGAATTTCAAAAGGGCATCCTGGGATGAGGCGCTTACAAAAATCATTCAGTCTCTCGGAGATTCTAAACGGAGTGGCTTGAAGAATTACTATCTCTCCGGCAGGACTACAGGGACTCTTTCAGAACTGATTACAGAATTTTGCCACTCCCTGGGTGTGATAAGATTGCCTGAATTTGAATTCTACTCCCATTCAACCCTGAGGGAGGCGAATAGATTGTTATTTAACCATAAGTCAATACCCTTTTACAACATTGAAGGGGCAGACCTTCTTATCACAATTGGCGCTGATATTGTGGAGACCTTTGTGAGCCCCGTATCCTATTCATCCATGCTTTCAAGGGCAAAGGAAAAGAACGATTTTATGTGGTTCCACATAGAGCCCCACATCTCCCTCACAGGGATATCATCGGGTCACAGGTTCGTTATAAATCCTGGAACCGAGAGGTTTTTGCTAATCTACCTTATCAGAAATATCAACTCAAACTTCAGGGACATAACTCAAGCGCTTCCTCCGATAACATTAGAGAGGGTTGCAGACATAACCGGGCTTAATCAGGAGAAAATTACTCTTATTTTGGAGAGAATCCGGAGATCAAAGAAGCCCCTTGTCATCGCTGGTGGCACTGCTACTGAAAGTGATGGTGGATTGGAGACAGCGGTGCTTTCAGGGCTCCTCAATTATCTTACTCCCGGCAGGGAGCTCATGGATTTTTCAAGAGCAGAAAATTATGAAAATCTTGGCTCTCCTCGAGACCTTGTAAAATTCACTGAATCGCTCAAGGACGGAAGGGCCGGGGTTATTTTTATTGACAGAACAGACCCTGCTGGAATCTATGGAGGAGAAAGCCATGTTTTTGAGAATGCTATGTTGACTGTTGGTATAACTGAATTTTTAAACAGGACAATGAAGGATTGTGATGTAGTCCTTCCCCTTTCTGATAATCTTGAATCCTGGGGTGATGCGGAAGCGAGAAAGGGCATAAGGAGCGTGATTCAGCCCGTGACAGAGCCGCTCTTTGATACGCTCTCAGAGGGTGAAATCCTCTTGAGACTATCAGGTATGGCGAGGAACGAGAAGAAAGCCATAACCTATCAGGAATATCTTTTGAGAAAATGGAAGCAGAGGGGTGGTGATGAATACATCAGGAAATTAATATCAGATGGCGTTGTTATTGAAAGGAGAGAAAAGGTATCCTTGTCTTTAAATAGAGATGGAGCACTTAATTTTCTGAAGGGATTAAATACTTCATCTCCTGAGATTCCCTCATCCCCTGTGCTCATTATCATACCTTCCCTCCGTACATACGATGGACTGCGTGGCGTGACATCCTTAAATCATGAAGTTCCGGATCCATTGAGCAGTGTAAGTTATGGCGAATGGGTGGGATTCTCGGAGGAATCAGCAAGAAAAGAGGGGATTGAAGATGGAGATGAGTTAGAGATAGAATTAAGTGGCAATAAGATAAATCTTCCAGTAAAGGTCATGCCCGGGTTACAGAGAGGGAGAATAATTGTTCACAGGGAATTTATCAATGGCAGGTTTACTGGTTTGAACAAATCTGGGGATTTTTTAAGTTTGATTGATGGCCTCAGGTTCAGGAAGACCGGCAGAAAAGAGACTGTTCCAGCCCTTTCTGGCTCAATGTATCAGGAGGGCAGAGGGATTATACCGGTGCCGAATCATAAAGAGCACTCAGATGGACACGGTCCCCATACGCTCTATCCAGAGCCGGAGCACAAAGAATATCGCTGGGCAATGGTCATTGACCTTGAGTTATGCACCGGCTGTTCCGCCTGCGTTGCTTCATGTTATATAGAGAATAACATCCCGGTCGTTGGGAAAAAACTCCACATTGAGGGGAGAGAACTCTCCTGGATCAGGATTGAGCCCTTCTTTGATAAAGGAGGACCCTATCTTATTCCAATGCTATGTCAGCAGTGCAGTTATGCGCCCTGTGAGTCCGTCTGTCCGGTCTATGCCACATATCACAATCCAGAGGGGCTCAATGCTCAGGTTTACAACAGATGCGTTGGGACGAGATACTGTGCAAACAACTGTCCCTACAAGGTCAGGAGGTTCAACTGGTTTAACTTTAAGTTAGATGGCATCAGGGCACTGCAGTACAATCCAGATGTCTCTGTGAGGCCAAGGGGTGTGATGGAGAAGTGCACCTTCTGCATCCAGAGGATTCGCAGAGCAAGGGACAGGGCAAAAGACGAAGGGAGGAAGGTGGTGGATGGCGAGGTCATACCTGCCTGTGCTCAGACCTGTCCTTCGGGGGCGATAACATTTGGTAATATACTTGACACAGAGTCAAAGGTCTATAAACTTGCTAATTCAGAGAGAGCTTATAGAATATTTGAAGGACTTGGAACTGAGCCGGCAGTTTATTATTTAAAGAAAGAGAAAAAAGAGGAATTATGAAGGAAGATAAGAGGACTTTTAAACTTCAACTTGAAGAGAATGTTCTCTCTGCAATGAAAAGGCCCTCACCTTTATACTGGGTTTTGCTCTTCTTTGCTCTAACCCTTGCGGTCATTGGACTTATATGCTGGGCATATCAAATCAAGACCGGGATGGGAATGGCTGGAAAGAACAACCCGGTGGGCTGGAGGTTTTACATAACGGACTTTGTCTTCTGGGTGGGGATTGCCCATTCAGGCACACTTATCTCTGCAGTCCTTTTCCTCTTCAGGGCAAAATTTAGAAGCAGTTTCAATCGCTCAGCAGAGGCAATGACGGTTTTTGCTGTTATGACAGCAGGGCTCTTCCCCATCATTCATCTGGGAAGGGCATGGCTCTTTTACTGGCTCTTTCCATATCCAAACCAGCGCCTTCTCTGGGTTAATTTCAAATCGCCCCTCATGTGGGATGTCTTTGCGGTCTCCACATATTTTACTGTGAGCGCTGTCTTCTTCTATGTGGGAATGATTCCAGACCTTGCCATCGCTCGGAGGTATTTCACAGGAATTAGAAAGTGGGCTTACAGGATTCTCTCCCTTGGCTGGAGCGGAACCAGGGAAGAGTGGAGGCACTACTCACGACTCTACACATTTCTTGCTGCCTTTGCAACACCACTTGTTGTTTCAGTTCATTCTGTTGTCTCCTGGGACTTTGCAATGAGCATTGTCCCTGGCTGGCATACCACCATCTTTGCGCCATACTTTGTGGCGGGAGCCATATTCTCAGGAACAGCAATGGTCATAACACTTGTTGTCCCCATGAGGAAGGCATTCCGCCTTGAGAAATATATAACACAGGACCACTTTGAGAACATAGCGAAGATTCTACTTGTAACATCACTTATAGTCACATACGCCTACATAGTTGAGTTTGCCCTTGCTCTTTATGGAGGAAATATATTTGAGAGCACCGTATTCAAATACAGGTTGCTCGGGACTCACAGGTATCTCTACTGGACTATGTTACTCTGCAATTCTTTCATTCCAGTGACGCTTTTCATTAAGAAATTGCGAAGAAGCATCCCCTATCTTTTTGTTATATCACTATTTGTTAATGTCGGGATGTGGCTTGAAAGGTATGTAATCATAGTGACCTCGCTTTCAAAGGACTACGACCCCTATGCCTGGGGGACGTGGATACTGCCCACTCCCACAGAGATCGGGATTACTCTCGGAAGTTTCGGCTTCTTCTTTACTCTCTTTTTGCTCTTCACAAAGGTTCTTCCGATTCTATCCATCACGGAACTGGAGGAGGTTCACGATGAGTAATAGATACGAGTTTGATGATAAACATGCATTTATAAATAAATTAAAGGAGCTCATAAAATCAGGCATTCAGCCGGGGGAGATGGATATTTATATGCCATACCCTGTGCATGAGGTGGATGAGATTCTCCATGAAAAACCGAGCGGAGTGAGGGTCTTCACCCTCCTTGGTGCAGTGACAGGCACCATCACGGGCTTTGCCTTCACAACATTCACTGTCCTCAACTGGAAACTTATAGTTGGTGGCAAACCACTTGTTTCCATACCTGCCTTTGTGATAGTTGCCTTTGAGTTGACAATTCTCTTCGGTGCGCTCTCAACAATGCTTGGATTTCTCCTCATCTCCGGACTTCCAAGTATAAAAAGAATTTTTTCACCGGAAGAATTTGATGGTAAGTTTGTAATTCAGGTAAGGAGTGAGAAAAGATAAATGGACAGAATAGAAAGACCATCGTTTTTAATAATGCTTTCATTGATTGCAATTGCAATCATTTTTCTCTTTGAGAACATTCTCAGGGCAGGAGAAAATGGAACGCTTCTGCTCACCATTCTCTTCTGGTCTTCCCTTGCCCAGGGAACTGTTGCCCTTGTGGCAGCAGCAGAGGTTGCCAGAGGGGGGTGGATAAAGCCGGTGAAGAGGGAACTTCTTGCATTTTATCCTATGATTCTCATCCTGGCGATCCTCTTTTTGATGTTTTCAACAAAACTTGACAGCGTCTATTCGTGGACGGAGAATGAGGGCCCCTGGCTCAATAAAAAATTCTTTGTAACAAGAAATGCAATTATACTTTTTGTCAATTTTTATTTCGCCCATCTATTCTCAAAGGAGTCAATCTCTGAGGGCGTACGGAAGAATACATTTGCTGTTCTCTATCTTTTTACCTTCATTCTATCCCAGTCCCTCATTGCCTTTGACCTTATCATGTCCATTGAGTATCCCTGGTACAGCACACTCTTCGGTGGCTATACATTCATAGAATCAATATATTCCGGGATTGCCATCGGTGGGATTCTGACAGTTAATATTCTGAGAAAGAATCCTTCAGCACCACTCTTCAGGAAGGTTCTCGTTGACATGGCCACAATGACCTTTGGCTTCAGTCTGCTCTGGGCAGGTCTTTTTTATTCTCAGTATCTTGTGATCTGGTATGGCAACCTGCCGGAGGAGGTGAGTTTTTTAATAAAAAGGGCTATGAACCCGGCTTTGAAATTTATGGGTTATTCCGTAATCCTTCTCCTTTTCGTCCTGCCCTTTGTGGTGCTCCTTTCACGGGAGATCAAAAAGAACACATCTGTGGTATTTTCTGTTGCCTTCATTGTCCTTACAGGGATATTCATTGAGCGCCTCGTGTATCTTCTCCCTCATCTTGATGTAAACCCGCTGGTCTTTGCTATTGAATTCATCACCCTCGCCATGCTCTTTGTTAATCTGAACAGGAATAAGGATTTATTTTTGCGGCAGGGATAAAGTTAATCAAAATATTGAAGAGTATCAGTGGTGGCATCATACCATAAAAATTGATACAGGATTCATTCCCGACAGGGAATTGCGAGGGGCACGCCGGAGGCGTGAAATAGGAAATGGGAAATTAGGAAGTGGGAAGTGTGAGGTGGAATTAGTTTGATAAGAAAGAAGATTTATTTTAATATTTAACTGATGAGAGGGAATGATAAATTAAGAGAACGATTTTATGGATTTGCATTGCGAGTTATAACACTTGTAAGACATCTTCCGAAGGATATGGTTGCACAGGAGATAGGGAGGAAATTGTTGAGGTCAGCGACATCTATAGCAGCCAATTATGAAGAGGCAGCAGGGGCATTTAGTAGAGAAGATTTTATATATAAGATAAGTATTGCCTTTAAAGAAGCGCGTGAGACAAATTTATGGCTTCGACTACTAAAGGATACAGGATTTTTAATGAGAGATGTAGAGGAATTGATTCGGGAGTCAGAATCAGTAAGGAATATATTGGGGAAAAGCGTATCTACAGCAAAAGACAGAAAGAATTGAACAAATTAACTTCCTTATTTCTTACTTCCTTATTTCCTATTTCAACCCAGGATTCATTCCCGACAGGGAATTGCGACGTTCATTTTGGTCGAGTTTGAAAACCCTTTGCCTTTAATATATTTAGTTGATACAGGATTCATTCCCGACAGGGAATTGCGACTTGAGATTTCCTCGTATTGACTTGAAGGAAAAGAAAGGTGTCTATTACTTTGTTGGGCAGAAATTCATTGATGGTATTCCGGCAGATATAACTTTGAGGTTCATTGACTTTGATGAGAAGGTCTGGATGGCCTATTGCTTGGGTCAGAGAATTGCTGATATCTTTGTGCCTATTATCCCATGTGTTGTAAATAATAGGAAAGGTTTTCTTTATCCTGTTTTCAATTCTGTTGTTCGAGATATGTTTCTCGAGCAGAAGACAAGATTTGGTAAAGTAAAGGTTATGAGATATATTGGTCGTCTTATAAAGAAGAGAAGGATAGATTTCGAGAGGTTTTGTATAGTCTCGTTTGTTCTTGGTGCGGATTTGCGGAAGATGAGAATGAGTGATATTGTTGATATGGGGAGGATAAGGTTTAATCCTATATGCATTGAACCTTTTTCCGAGTTATATCGCAATTTCATTCATGAGAAGTTTTTCAGTGGTTCAAAAAATATAAAGGTCTCGTGAAAGAAGAAGAGACATAAGAATATTTGGATTTCTTTATTCAGGATTCTTGAGGAAATTGTTGATGATGGATTTATTAGTAATATTCCTTTTCCTTTCGAGGAAGACAAACTTTCTTACCTCTCAAAGAGAATAAGACGAGTGTTGAGAAGGAGAAGATGTGGTATTGGTTGGAGTGGGATAAAAGATTTTGTGGGGTGAAAAATGGATTTGTTAGAATCTGGTTCTATACCATCTCTATATAAGAAGATTATATTTAGGCAGTCATCGAAGTGTTTTGGGATGATACCTTCTTCTGCCAGGAAGGTGTTAACTATAGAGGATGTAATTGCTGAAAGTTTATTGGTCTTTGCAAAGGCGACGAGTAGTTATGTCAAGAATAGGAGAACGAGTTTTTAGGACATACTTTACCTGTCTTCTAATGAATCATTTTCAAAAACTTGTCAGGGGATTATGGAGGTTAAAGAGAAATGTTGATACTGTTGGGTATATTGAAAGCGTTCATGGTATTGTCGATTCCGATTTAGAAGCAATTATAGTTATGAGAAAAAATTAAGAAAAATTTTAAAGAAGTTAAAAAGAAGGAGGAAGATGACTATGTTAGGAGATACCTATGAAAAAGGAGGAGTCTGGTTCTATAAACCCAGAAGAGGGTTTATTACAGACATCCTCGAAGAGAAATACAAAGGAAAGTTTCTTCTGATTGAGTGTCCAGGAGGTTATGACGTTGGGTACGTTGATGACATCGTGCATAAAGACTATATTCAGGGTTCTTATGGGGAGTTGATTGTTTTGCGTCTCTCAGAAGATTGTAAGAGAGTTTATAGAGATCTGGTTCCGGTAAAGTTCTGTTATCTTTTGAATGATGGGGATAGAGATAGATATAGACAGAAAGTTGAAACTCTTGAGACCCTTATAAACAAGAGGGTATAATATATATGGAAAGGAGGTAATATATGAAGACAAAAGTTATGTGTAGAGAATGCAGGGCAGTATTCGAAATCTTCTTTTAAGAGTTGATACAGGATTCATTCCCGACAGAGAATTGCGAGGGGCACGCCTGTGGCGTGAAATAGGAAATGGGAAAATACTGATGTTGTCCTTCAAATAACATTTTTATTGCACTTATTTCAAAAATCCTGATAATTAACTATTGAGAACTACGATAAATGTATAAGAGGAAATATGAATGATGATGTAAAATGCTGGATTGCATTGAGCAGAATCAGTGGAATAAATGCTGTGCGAGCCACGGCTCTTGTGAAGCGCTTCGGTGGCGTGAGAGAGATATTTTATTCGCCCATTAGCGCCCTTCTTGAGTGCAGTGAAATCACCCTGCCCATTGCTAAACGGCTAAGGAGATTTTCCGATTGGGATGAGGTGGAGGATGAAATCAGGTTTCTCAAGAAAAACTCCGTCGCTTTAGTTCCCATCACTGATGACGATTATCCTGAATTGCTGAGAAATATCTTTGACCCGCCCCTTCTCCTTTATTGCAAGGGAGATAAGGCTTTACTTAAAAGTAAGTGTATTGCTGTAGTTGGAAGCAGACACCCCACAGAATACGGGATTGAAGTGACCCGGAAGCTGACCGCTGAGCTCTGCGAGGTGGGTTATACGATTGTGAGTGGATTCGCCCAGGGCATTGATTCTGAAGCGCATCTCACAGCAGTTAGGTCAGGCGGCAGGAGCATTGCGGTTTTTGGCTCCGGAATAGATGTGATTTATCCAGCAGGTAACAAGGAATTATATGATGAACTCTCTGCTTCTCATCTCATAATTACTGAATTTCCTCCTGGAACAAAGCCATTCAAGACAAATTTCCCGCGACGGAACAGGATAATCAGCGGCATTTCCACTGGTGTCGTGGTTGTGGAGGCGGGACTTAATAGTGGCTCCCTCATAACTGCATCCTGTGCGATTGAGCAGGGCAGGGATGTCTTTGCTGTCCCTGGAATGATAACATCCTCAAGGAGTCAGGGCTGTCATTATCTTATCAAGCAGGGTGCAAAGCCCATTGAAGGTGTAGAGGATATAATTGAGGACTTCCATGTGACTAAAAAGAACGCGCTTAATATAAATAACCTGAATCTTTCAGATAAGGAGAAATTGATCGTTGAAACATTGAGAAGCGGGAGAAAACATATTGACATTATTATTGAAAGTGTTAAAATGCCGTCATCTGAGGCAACGGGAATCTTAACGAACCTTGAATTGGCTGGAGTGGTAAAGCAACTTCCAGGAAAATATTTTGAATTGAGGTTAGATTAAATGGGGAAGAATCTTCTGGTTGTAGAGTCACCGGCAAAAGTAAGAACCATAAAGAAATTCCTCGGTAATGACTTTGAGATTCGTGCTTCAATGGGGCATGTGAAGGACCTTCCGGAAAAGGAACTCGGGGTTGATATAAAGAATAATTTCACTCCTAAATATATTATCATTCCTGAAAAGAAAAAGGTGCTTTCTGAATTAAAAAAGGCAGCAGAAAGGTGTGAAAAGGTCTATCTCGCACCGGATCCGGACCGCGAGGGAGAGGCAATTGCATGGCACATTGCGAGCGAGATAAAAAAGGACAGGGCTCATATTCTACGAGCCACCTTTAACGAAATTACAGAAAAGGCGGTTTTGCGCGCTATTCAGAATCCGGGGCAGCTGGACGAGAAAAAATTTAATGCCCAGCAGGCAAGGAGAATTCTTGACCGTCTTGTGGGCTATAAAATCAGCCCGCTGTTGTGGAAAAAGGTGAGATGGGGCCTGAGCGCCGGCAGGGTTCAGTCCGTTGCCCTGCGCCTTGTATGCGAGCGCGAGAAGGCAATCAACGAGTTTGTTCCAAAGGAGTACTGGACTATAGAGGCATTCTTTGAGAAAGAGGGAAAGCAGTTCCGGGCAAAGGTGCTTAAATACAGAGGAGAGAAATTAGAGATTAACAATCAGAAAGACGCAGAGAGGATCGTAGAGGAATTAAAAAGATCTGAATTTATTGTTGAGAATGTTGAACGAAAAGAGAGGAAAAAGAACGCTCCGCCGCCATTTATCACAAGTATTCTTCAGCAGGACGCTTCCAGACGGCTCGGGTTCAGTCCTAAGAGGACAATGCTCATTGCCCAGCGCCTTTACGAAGGCGTTGAAATAGAAGGCGAATCAGTGGCGCTCATCACTTACATGAGAACGGACTCCTTCCGGGTGGCTGATGAGGCTATTGATAATGCGAGGAGATTTATCTCAGAAAAATACGGAGCGGGTTATCTGCCTTCAAAGCCGCCAAAATTCAAATCAAGAAAGGCAGCTCAGGAGGCGCACGAGGCAATCAGACCCACCTCTATGGAATATACACCCGAAAGGGTCAAGAAGTTTTTAAAGAAGGATGAATTTGCCCTCTATGAACTGATCTGGAAACGCTTCCTGGCGAGCCAGATGGCGCCTGCCATTTATGACCAGACCGTGATAGACATAAAAGCGGGCGAGTATTCTCTCCGGGCATCAGGTTCGCTCTTGAAGTTTCCTGGTTTTCTCTCTATATATACAGAAATTAAAGAGGAAAATGATAAGAATGGCGAAGAAGAGATTCAACTTCCTGAATTGAAGGCAGGTGAAAAGTTATTGCTTAATGACTTAAAGAGAGAACAACACTTTACCCAGCCGCCGCCGAGGTATTCAGAGGCAATGCTGGTGAAGGAACTTGAGGAGAAAGGAATTGGCAGACCATCAACCTACGCAACAATTATAAGCACAATTCAGGAGAGAAATTATGTTGCGAAAAAAAAGGGGAAACTCTATCCAACGCCACTGGGCTGTAAGGTGAATGAGTTGCTGGTGCAGAATTTCCCGAATCTCATTGACGTTGCCTTTACCGCAGAGATGGAGGAGAATCTTGATAAAATTGAGGAGGGTGGAATGGAGTGGACAGCTCTCCTCAGGGATTTCTATAGTTCCTTTGAGAAGGATCTTAAGATTGCCCAGAAGAATATGAAGAATATTAAATCAGAGGGAATACCAACAGAAATTCTCTGTGATAAATGCGGGAAGCAGATGGTTATTAAACTGGGGAAGAAGGGTGATTTTCTTGCATGTTCCAATTATCCTGAATGTAAAAACACAAAAAATTTCACAACAGGTGAAGATGGAAAAATTAGAGTCATTGAAGATGAAGTGACAGAGGTAAAATGCGATAAATGTGGAAAGCCCATGGTGAGGAGAAAGGGACCATACGGATTGTATCTTGCCTGCAGTGCCTATCCTCAATGCAGGAACACTATGGGATTAAACGGAAATGCAAAACCCTCATCCACGGGTGTTAGGTGTCCCTCCTGCGGTGGTGATATTATTGAACGAAAGGGAAGGCGCGGTTCAATATTCTTTGGCTGTTCAAATTATCCGGAATGCAAATATACATTAAAGTTTCGCCCCCTACCTCAGAGGTGCCCGAAATGCGGAAATCCATTTCTTCTCAAGAAGGATAATTCCCAAAAATTATCCTGCCCGGCTGCCAATTGCGGTTATGAAACAGGTTAGAACTTTGTGATTTTACGCATGGCATACGAAGTAGGTTTATCTCAGTTTAAAAGATATGCCGTCTCAGATCTGTGGTTTTCATTATGGGTTCAGCAGATCTCAAAGAGATTCGGGAAAGGAATAAAAAATGTTTTCAATAGAATTTCATTCCCTGTAAAGAGGGATTTTTTGTGAATTATATTTTAGTTGATTTTATCAGGCAAAATAAGGGAGCAGAAAATGGCTAAAGAGATTATATTTTTAGTAGAAGAGTCTCCAGAAGGTGGGTATGAAGCAAGAGCGCTTGGAGATTCCATGTATTTTCATATTGATTGCTCTACAGGCTTTTACTTCTACTTTTACACCGTCAAGCCATAGATCATAATTGACCATCAAAATTAGGATCGAGTTCCTTAGTAGGTTTCTTAAATTTATTATCTATATCTACAATGTGAGAATGTCCCCAGATTTCTCCAAATACACAAGGAGAGATACTAAAAAGTTTCAAACAAGGATTAGAAGTGGTCAAATGAGATAATTTTTTTATCTATTCATATTCATTAAAGGGAAAAACTGATTTTAAACTTCCTAATCTTGCATTAAGAAATTTACTATTTGCAGATTTCAAATTTTTGATTAAGCTTTCTAAATATTGTCTTAATTGTTTCAAATCCATCTTTTATTTCCCATTTCCTTTGGCAACAGGTCCTCAGCAGTTGTAATCGTGGTTAATGATGAATATGAATGATAACGATATTCACTCGTCACCCTATCGGTCAGCGGGGCGTGCGCCAGAGAATAGATTTTTAAATATTATATCAAAAATTTATTTTTCTTCTTGCATTTAATTTCTTTTGTGATATAAATTAAATTCTACTTCTATGTTATCTAATCGGATTTTAGTTTGTTCTAATGATTCATCAATAGTCAACCCTATCCTGAGGATGGCGAGAAAATCGCGAATTTACGCTACATCTGTGGGGAGCGCCAATGAACTCTTGAAAAATATGAAGCGAAAGCGATTTCTGGCTATCTTTTTTGATTATAAGGAGTTGGAAAACTCTCGCGAAGTATTCCAGAAATTGAATAATATAAACAAAGAGACATTTATTGTACTCATCGCACCCTCAAAAAAGTATGATGAAGCCAGTGATGCCCTTGAAGGCAACATCATCGGGGTTCTCAAAAGGCCCCTCAATAATGTTGAAATAAAGAGAATTATTGATAGGCTCAATTGCATAAAATATGTCGTCAGAAATGTAACAAGAAATATGATAGAGATTGGTGGAACTTATAGAAGAGATACACATTCAGATGCCGGGAATATAGAAAATATTTCCATGGAAAAACTCGTTGAGGTAAAATTGAGAAAGGTTATTGAAAAACTCAATCTTGATAACCTGAAGGGCTTTTACAACATTGTGATGGAAGAGGTAGAGAAGCCATTGTTTAAGGTAATTTTAGAGAGCGTTAACTGGAATCAGATTAAGGCAGCAAAGATTTTAGGGATAAACAGGAACACTCTCAGTAAAAAGTTGAGACAATACAGTATTAAAAAATGAGATGGAAAAGATCATTTACCCTTTATTGATTGTTTTTGTCTCTTTGTGCGGGGGACTCATCCCCATTACAGTGAGCCGTAAATCAAGGGGCTTTGAAATGATGCTGAATCTGAGTGCAGGTGTAGTAATTGGCGTTGCATTTTTTCACATGCTCCCTGAATCAATTCAATTGATGGATGCAAGGGCATCCTATTTTGTTGTATCAGGCCTTCTTGTTCTTTTTTTAATAGAGAGATTTATAACAATTCATCCCTGTGAGATTGGTGAGTGTGAGGAGCATGGAATAGGAATACCTGCATTTCTTGGTTTTTCAATACATAACTTTTTTGATGGGGTAGCTTTAGGAGCAAGTATGCTTGTGCCGAAGTTATCTTTTTTGACCTTTCTTGCAATTGTTTTGCATAAGGCGCCCATGGCTTTTGCACTCAGCACATTATTGGTTTCTGATGGTTACAGTCGAATCAGTGCTGTTATAATGAATCTGCTCTTTGCATCAATAATTCCCTTCGGGGTACTTATATCTTATTCTCTTAATCACCTCTCTGATAGGTTTGTCGGTTCTGCCCTGGGATTTTCTGCCGGAACATTTGTCTATATTGCCCTGGGAGATATTGTTCCTCATCTTCACAGGGCGGGGATGCCCAAAGTTCTCAGTTCTTTTTTCCTGCTCTCAGGTGTTATAATAATGTATGTTGCAAAAAACCTGATAGAATAAAGAGGAGAAAAGCGATGTTAAGTAAAGTAATCCTTAATTCCAATCTCAAAGGTGTAAAATTAATTAAACAGGGTAAAGTCCGGGATATATACAAACTTGATGATAAACTCCTGATTGTTGCAACGGATAGAATCTCTGCCTTTGATGTCATTCTGCCCAACGGCATACCATATAAGGGCATCATCCTGACTCAACTGTCAAAATTCTGGTTTGATAAATTCAAGGATATTGTTGAGAACCATCTTATCTCAACGGAACTTTCTCATCTGCCATTGGTGCTCAGGCGTCAGAAGAGCAAGCTTTCAGGGAGATTTATGCTGGTTAAAAAGGCAGAACCACTTCCGGTGGAGTGCGTTGTCAGAGGATATATTTCTGGTTCTGCCTGGGCAGAGTATCTGGAGAAAGGGTCTATCTCAGGAATAGAGTTACCGCCCGGGCTCAAAGAGTCGGACAAACTCCCTGAACCTATCTTTACTCCCGCCACCAAGGCGGAAGTAGGTCAGCATGATATGAATATCACTTTTCAAGAGGTGGAAGGTCTTGTTGGGAAGGAAATTGCAAGAAAAGTTAGAGATTTATCCATTAAGATTTATACTGAAGCACAGAAGTATGCAGAGGAACGGGGAATTATCATTTCAGATACAAAGTTTGAGTTTGGTATAAGCGACGGGAAACTTATTTTAATTGATGAGATTTTGACTCCTGATTCGTCACGCTTCTGGCCCATGGATGAATATAAGCCGGGCGGTCCACAGAAGAGTTTTGATAAGCAGTTTGTTCGGGATTATCTGATAAGCATAAACTTTAACAGAAAGCCACCTGCCCCTGAACTTCCTGAAGATATAGTGCAGAAGACAAGTGAAAAATATCTTGAGGCATATCGCCGGCTTACAGGAAAGGAATTGCGGCTGAATTGAGGGTTCTTTTAATTAACCCACCCCAGAGCGGAACCTTTTCTGAGGGCTTACAGCCCCTTGGTCTTGCTATGATTGCAGCTGTGCTTGAACAAAGGGGGTATGATGTGAGAATAAGGGACTATACAGTAGAGAAATACTCAGACGAAGATCTGGCAGAAGAATTGCGAAAATATAAGGCTGATGTAATAGGAATTTCAATTGTCACACCTGTTGCTGACTTTGTTTATAACAGGATTGTAAAAGTTATCCGGGAAAATTCCGGAGGAAAGATAATTGTCGGTGGACCTCATCCAAGTATATTAGATGAAGAGGCTCTTCAATACGTGGATGTTGTAGTAAGGGGAGAGGGGGAGGAGACAATTGTTGCCCTTTTAGAAAATTTGAATAAAATGGAGAATGTCAGCGGCATATCGTATGTAAAAGACAAAAGCGTTTTTCGTAATCCCGAGAGAAACTTTATTGAGAATCTGGACATCCTTCCATTTCCTGCCCGCCATTTATTGCCGGATGTGGAGAATTATTCCGGTCTTCCTTCGTTGAGACATAAACGGGTCTATAATATTTCAACCTCAAGGGGCTGTCCTTATAATTGTATATTTTGTTATCAGGGTGTTTTTGGCAGGAGATTTCGTGCCCGTTCGCCAGAGAATGTGCTTGAGGAATGGAGCTTTCTTATAAGAGAAAAGAAAGCAGAGGTGGTAACCATAAGTGATGATACTTTCACAACGGATCCGGCCAGGGTTGAACAAATTTGCCATGCAATAATTCAGAATGGATTAAAGATTCCCTGGACATGTTCAAACGGGATAAGGATAGGAAGAGACACAGCAGAGTTGTTACCGTTAATGAAAGAGTCAGGATGTATTCATGTTGCTTTCGGAATAGAGTCAGGGAATGAGGATAGCCTGAAGCGAATCAATAAAGAAATTTCCCTTGAATTAGTGAAAAAGACGGTTCTCTCTGCACGGAAAGCAGGGATTCCCACGGTTGTTGGTTTTTTTATCGTGGGGTTCCCATGGGAGGATAGAAAATCAATTCTTGACACAATTGAATTCGCATGTTCATTACCACTTGACTATGCTCACTTTGCAGTACCCATTCCATTTCCGGGCACAGAACTTTATGATTTGTATTTAAACACTCATCAAGAAATTCCTCCCTATAATTGTTTTTATCCACATTCATCATTTATTTTTTTTGAAGGTAAGGGTCTGAGTAAGGAAGATATTAGAATCCTATACAGGCAAGCCTATCGCTCTTTTTATCTTCGTCCAGGAATTCTTATTAATCATTTTTTAAGATCCATTTCTTCAAGGAGGTTATTAAAACGCTATTTAAAGGAGATCTTTCACTTTTTCTTTTAATTTTTCCTGCAAACTTTTCCAAAAAATTACGATAAATATAATAGGAGGTGAATTATGGATACAAAGATTAACCCCTCTAATAGAGGGATCTCCCTGTCATACAACAATCTGAAGGGTATAGAGAGAAAAGACAGAAAGACAGGTTTTCAGAAGTTTCTGGATGGAACGAAGACAGCGGTTTCTCAGACATCAAAGGCAATTCTCCCGGTAATTGCATTATCTGCCCCACCAACAGTGGGTGGCGCAATCCTCACTGCCTTTGTGGCAGGTGCAGGCAAGATGGCTGAGGGCATCACCGGGAGCGATTTAGTTGGAGGGAAGATCGGTGGGCAGAGTGGATTAAGTGGATGGCAGGACAGGGGGCTCCAGTATCTTATGTTGCAGATGGAGATTCAGGATGAGGCTCGGAGATTTACAACACTGTCAAATGTAATAAAGGCGAGGCATGATTCTGCCATGAGCGCAATAAGAAACTTAAGGACATGAAACTTGCGACAAAACTCGGTATGACTCCTCAGGATTATATCCTGATGATAGAGGCCGGCTTTGCCCTGCTCACTGCGGGCAGGACAGGGGAGGCAGTTGATATATTTTATGGCTGTTGCGAGATGTTGCCTGAATCAGAAATCCCATACATTGGCATTGCGAGGTGCTTTGCTGCGGATGGGAAGATGTTGAGGGCAGAGGAGTGGGCAAGAAAAGCACTCAGAGCAAGGTTCAGAAGCCCCATTGCGCGGCTCAATCTTGCAGAACTCCTGCTCATGCAGGGAAAAAAGAAAGAAAGCCTTCGGATTCTTAATCTTCTCAGGGATGAGGATATGGAATCGCAGGAGAGAGAATGGAAGAGGGCGCTTTTGGAGATACTCGGAGAAGAACCCATTGTGAAGAATAAGATTAACAAAAGATAAAAAGAGGTGTATAATAATATACGATGAAAGTTCATTCAAAAGGTCCTCATAATCCTGTCTCATCTACATCTCATGTAAAGGGTCAAAAAGGGATTACCTCAAAAGGGGCATTTAGATTGAGCCAATCATCCTCACTTGAAGAGAAACACATTGAATTGTTCAATCGAATTAAAGAGCGGGTGAAAAAGGAGAGGATTCAGGGAAGCGATAAAATTTTACGAGTTGTTACTGAAGAGATGTTGAGGGGCTCATTGCGACTGGAGTTAGGCGAAAAGCAGTTCCAGAGAATGGTTGATAGAATCTCAGAGAGCGTGAGTAATGATCCTGTGCTTTCCGGTATGATAAAGAAAATAATGGCTAAGATATCATAATATTCTATTTTTTCAGATTTTTGAGAATGGTCCTTTCCTCACCGGCTTCAACCCTTATAACCTCAGTTGCCTTTAGATTTAATTGTGGGTTTTCAAAGGTTAAATTATGTTCACCGGGCTTGAGTTTAACTCCAGAAAGAGGTGTTTCGCCAATCTTTTTGCCGTCAATATAGACATAACTCCATGGCGATGTATTGATATTCAGAACCGCATCTGCTGATGGTCCTGCAGGATTTTGCTCTATTTCAGGAGAGGATTCTCTATGCTTTATGAGTGGAGTTGATTGGAGGGGCTCTTCGGGCAGGATGTTTTCTGCTGACTTTTTGATTTCCCCGGGCATACTGGATTTTGTATGCTGAAATTTATAAGCGATGACAAAAGAGAGGGTAAGGACTCCTGCAATTCCGGGTATGAATAATCTTCTCATTCCTTTAGGTTTAGCCCGCATAAGGACCATGGTGCTGGCATTGACCTTTTCATCCTGGGCATCAGCCTTTTTGCCTTTTATTTTTTTAACCAATCTTTTGAGTGACTCCTGCGGCTCTGAAAAGTCATTTTTTGAAAGAAAATCAGATAAAGAAAGGGCCATGGCTCCAGCTGAATTAAATCTCTGTTCTGGATTTTTCTGCAAGCCCTTTACAATTATACGCTCTATTTCCTCCGGAATCAGGCTGTTTAGTTTTCTCGGCATTACATATTCGCATTTTTTAATTGATTCCATAATTTCAAACTCTGTCTTTCCATCAAAAGCCATCCTTTGAGTAAGCATCTCATAAAATAGCACGGAGAGGGAAAATATGTCACTGCGATGGTCAATCTCCTTGCCCGTAACCTGTTCTGGCGACATATATGGATATTTGCCTTTCGTCATTCCAGGTTCGGTCCGTGAAATCCTGAGGCGCGCCTTTGCCACGCCGAAATCAGTCAATTTTATTATCCCATCCTCTGAGAGAAGGACATTCTGTGGTGAAATATCTCTGTGTACAATATTCAGTGGAGACCCATCTGGTGCAGTTTTTGTATGGGCGTAATCAAGGGCACGGGCTATTTCTCTTATGATATAGCAGGAAAGAAGCATTTTTTCCTTCGGCTGTAATTCCATCGCAATGAATTTCTCAAGCGTAATGCCGTCAACATATTCCATTGCGATAAAATATGATTCGTCAATCTTGCCGAGGTCAAATATCTGGACTATGTTGGGGTGTGTGAGGTTGGAGGCAATTCTCGCTTCATCAATGAACATATTGACAAACTCCTGGTCAAGGGAGAGATGGGGATGGATTCTTTTTATTGCAACAATCTTTTCAAAGCCGCCAAAGCCGAAGGACTTCGCCTTAAAAACCTCTGCCATCCCGCCTGTAGCAATGCGCTCTATGAGCAGATACTTTCCGAATGCAGATGGCAAAGTCATGTTATAGTTGATTATAACCGAATCTTCAGAATGTCAAGTAAAAGTTGAAGAGAGGAAGGGACACCACAAATAGAGAATAGACCCCCCTTTCTCTAGATAACCAGGGGGGGCAACAAATTAAATGACGAGATAAACTTACTTTGCCGGTTCAGCCGGTGCTGCGGGTGCCTGTTCTGGTGCTGGTGCCTGCTCTGGTGCCGGTGCCTGTTGTGGGGCCGGTGCCGTCTGTTCCTGTGCAGGTGGTGGTGCAGCAGGTGCTGGTTCTTCCTTTTTCTTGCAGGAAGACAGAAGAGCGACTGCCACCAGAGACAGCCCTGCAATTACAAGCAACATTCTTCTCATTTTTATCGCCTCCTTTTATTTTTACAATCTTACCATTTCATAATTTCATTAATTTTCTCATGGATTTCCTGTGGTGTCCATAAACCGCTCTTCTCAACCCCATCATTCACCTTCATTTCATACATGAATATCTTGCCACCCTGAACGCCAAATACCTTGCCCGTAATGTCCTGGGCAAGGTCAGAGGCAAGATAGACAACAATGGGAGAGATAAACTTAGGGTCAAGTTCATCGCCTACCCCCTGGAACATGGGAAGGTCCTCGGTCATCCTTGTCTTTGCAACGGGTGCAATGGCATTGCAGGTGATGCCATATTTCTGTCCCTCAAGGGCAATTACCCTGGTGAAGCCATAAATTCCTGCCTTTGCTGAGGCATAATTGGATTGTCCGAAATTTCCTATCAGTCCTGAAAGCGAAGTTGTATTAATAATTCTTCCCTTGATCCCATTTTCCTTCATATACTGGATTGCGGGCTGGGTCATACAGAAGGTTCCCTTGAGATGTACCTTGATGACAATATCCCATTCCTCTTCGGTCATCTTGTAGATGGTCCTGTCTCGCAGGATTCCTGCATTGTTTACGAGAATGTCAATCTTTCCAAAGGTGTCAATCGCCTGCTGAATGATTCTCCTCCCGCTTTCAACTGTGGAGACATCGTCGTAGTTTGCAACTGCCTCCCCGCCCATTGCCTTGATCTCATTTACAACATCGTCTGCAACTTTTGTTGGTTCTCCATCCCCTGCCCTGCTTTTCCCCAGGTCATTAACAACAACCTTTGCGCCCTCTTTTGCGAATGCAAGGGCATGGGCTTTGCCAATTCCCTGACCTGCGCCGGTAATTACTGCAACTTTGCCCTCTAATAGTCCCATAATATGCTTCCCCCTTTCTTTAATTTTTTACATAGTATTTTTATACTCCAATCTTAGATTATGTCAAATATTTTTTGAGTTTTGTAAGTAGCAAAACGTGAGTGTGGTTATACTAATAGCCATCTATTTGACCTGCTTTCTCTCCTCCCCTTATTACCCCCTAAAGATTTGCTACTTCCTTGAGTTTTTTAAGTGTGGAATATTACGACCTCTTGTTTTTCAATCTCATTAATTAGAGAGAATATCTTCTCAAGATTTTTAATCCCCGCTCTCCTGCCCTCTTCAAAAAATTTATTCTCAACCCTTTTCTTCTGTTCGTTGTCACAATTAGAACCCAGAGGGAAGTCCTGTCTGGAATAGAATTCTGAACCGTCTCTCAAGCGCAGGGTAACCTGAGCAGGGAAGAGGATCTTGAAGTTCCTGAATGATATACTGTCCAGACCGGCGATCCTTTTCTCCCGGCGCTTTATTAAATTCTTTGCTGTCATTCGTATAACAGGCACGATAAGAGGTAAAATATCCGAGATTTTTAATTCAATAAATTTTTCGGTGTAATCCCTCAGCTTTCTTCTGAGCGGAATAATTTTGCTTAATCCAATTTCACGAAGTGCCAGTGATGTTAATCCAGAGTCAATGAAGGATCTCATCACCTCCAGGGTCATTTGCGGGTTATGTTTAAGGAGGACCCTCTTTGCGAGGGAGCGTATAATTTCAGCGTTCCTGTCCAGTTCATCCTGACTGAGTTCTACAGGAGTGAGACGGTGAGCCATGATGCCAATGGCAACATTATAAGGGATGCTGAAGTTGATATTTATTGCCTCTATTCGCTGAGGGTTGATGAATTCCCTTGAGATTGTGTCCATACCTACAGTCAATAAATTTGCCTCTACTATAACCCTCTCCACATCGTCAGGCGTAATCCTTTTCCCCCGGACATTCTCTGCCTCATTAAGTGTTTTAAAGAGTGCATCCATTGTGGTGTCAATGTAGGCACAGCCGGGATAGATCTTGAAGGCAATGGATTCAGTCACCCATGACCTCCCAAGGCCTGAGAGCATAAATTTCAATGGCTCAAAGGAAAAATATTTTAAAAACCCGCTAGGGTGTTCAATAATTGAGCGGGAGCCAGTAAGTCCATCTCCTGCAAGATATGCCGAGAGCAATCCTGTGATGGCAGGAACCGATGCGGTGAGGAGCTTGCTGTCAGGTCCCATAAAGCCAGGGAAAAGGGGAAAGTTTGGCTGATACAGCGCTATGCCAATTGCATTCCTCAATTGGCCCTCTGTTAAGCCAAGCAATCTTCCGGCTGCACAGGCACCGGCAATGGCATGGATGAAGGACCAGAGCTGTCCGTTGTGGGGTCCGAGGACTACAGATGCGCCCAGCCGTCCTGCAATCTCATTTGCGATGACCGTGGAGATTAATACCTCCTTACCATTTGCACCCGTCTCTTCTCCGAGGGCAAGGGAAGTGAAGACAGCGGAGTGCCCTGTATGGCCTAAAAAGAGGTAATCGTCATAGTCAAATGCCATGCTCATGGACGAATTCACAAAGAGTGCCCTGGCAGGGGATGTCCTCTCCCCCGTTGGGAATATGGTTGACCTGCCATCTTCTCTGAAGATTCTCCGGGAGGTCTCAATTACCCCCTCTGTGCCATTTGCAAGGAGTCCTGAAAAGGAGGCTGCAATATTATTGAGAATTTGTGTTTTTGTCTTTGTCAGGACACTCTCAGGAATATCGTTAAAACTTATATTCTTGGTCCACCCAGCAATCTCTTCTGCGATGAATAATTTCTTCATGCGCACCTGTTTTCCCGGCGCTGGTTCAACAGCATATTTTGTCCCTTTTGAGATTCCGCCCTGGGGATGTTTTGAATATCTGCAGGATTCATATTCATCCGCTGTATAAGGTATTTTAATTTCATCAGATAAGTGTATAATTAAACTATGAAAAATTCAACTGAATCAGGAGGAGGTAGATATGAAGTCCTATACAGAATATCACTGGTTTAATACAAAGGAGCGGATTGAAATTATAAATATTTCTGATAAGGTAGAGGATGCAGTGAGGAAATCAGGAATCAGGGAGGGCTTTGTCCTTGTTTCAGCAATGCATATTACCGCCGGCGTATTTGTAAATGATGATGAAGATGGCTTCAGGAGGGACCTCCTCTCCATGCTTGAGCGCCTCGCTTCAAGAAAGGCAGAGTACCATCACAACCTCACAGGCGAGGACAATGGCTATGCCCACATGTGGAATATTCTCGTTCATCATCAGGTAATTCTTCCAGTTACAGGGGGGCGCCTGGATCTGGGACCGTGGCAGAGGGTCTTTTATGCTGAATTTGACGGATGCCGGAGGAAACGGCTTGTTGTGAAAGTCATGGGAGAGTGACTTTGTTGCTTGACATAATTTAAAATCAATCTTAAAATTAAAAATAATTTATAATTTGGAAGAAGAGGATAGATTATGATAGTGGTGTTGAAGCCCAATACGAGTGATGAAAATCTTAATAAGGTCGTGAAAAAGGTTGGTGAACTGGGATTTGAAGCCAGGGTTTTAAAGGGTGTGTTGAGGACAGTTATTGCATGCATCGGCGATGAAAGGGGGAAGCCGCAACTTGAGCAAGCCCTTGAGGCCTTTGATGTTGTTGAGAAGGTAATTCCAATTCTCACTCCCTATAAACTGGCAAGTTTGGAGACAAAGGGAGAGCGCTCTGTCATAGACATAGGGATGGGCGTGAAGGTCGGAGGAGAGGAACTTGTTGTTATCGCAGGTCCATGTTCTGTGGAAAGCGAGAAGCAGATTCTGGAAACGGCCAGTGCAGTGAAGAAGGCTGGAGCCAAGGCACTGAGGGGCGGTGCCTTCAAACCGAGGACATCGCCATATTCCTTTCAGGGAATGGGCGAGAAGGGATTAAAACTTTTGTATAAGGCGAGGGAGGCAGTGGGTCTTCCAATTGTAACTGAAGTGATGGATACGGAGGATATACCACTCATATCAGAATACACAGATGTGGTTCAGGTGGGAGCGCGAAATGTTCAGAATTTTTCTTTATTGAAAAAACTTGGTAAGACAAAGAAACCTATCTTATTGAAGAGAGGAATGATGACGACCATTGATGAGTTCCTGATGTCTGCAGAATATATCCTTGCAGGTGGGAATCCCAATGTGATTTTATGTGAGCGAGGCATAAGGACCTTTGAGACAGCCACCAGAAATACCCTTGATATTTCTGCAGTTCCTGTCCTGAAGGAGAAGACGCACCTCCCTGTAATTGTGGACCCCAGCCATGGGACCGGTATGTGGCAGTATGTTCCTCCTATGGCCCTTGCTGCAATTGCAGCAGGGGCTGACGGGCTCATAATAGAGGTTCATCCGAAGCCGGAGGAAGCGAAGAGCGACGGTCCCCAGTCATTAAAACCGGATAAATTTAAGGAGCTGATGGTGCAGGCAAAAAGGGTTGCAGAGGCAGTAAACAGGAAACTCTGAGGAGGTGTTATTATGAGGTTAAAGAAATTCAGAATTCGTCCTCTCGCGGGTTTAATTATACTGCAGGTTTTTATTCTTTCATTTTTTGAGAACCGTTCCTTTGCAGGAATGGTTGCATCTCAACTTTCGGAAAATGTAAGGGAAAGGGATATCGCTGTGCTTAAGAGGTTCCTTGACACGAGGATTGTTGAAGAGAGGCTTCTTGAGTGGGGCTATGAGAAAGAGGAGATTATAAACAGGTTGAATAATCTCAGCGATGAGGAACTACATTATTTTGCATCCCGCGCGGACTCCCTTCAGAGAGGAGGGGACGCGGTGGGCGCAGTTCTGGGGTTCATCCTTGCCCTGCTCCTGATTGCATTGCTTTTGATCCTGATTCTTGAACTTACGGGCCATGATGTAGTTATAACACCGAAGAGCAGAAAATAATTTTGGGAGTAACAAGGAGAATAAGACTCTTTTTATCCTCTGTTCTTTTTCTCTTTTCCTGTACGGGAGGGATTTCTTTCCGTGAGTTTATGGCTAAAAGGCAGGAGGGAAATCCATCAATTTATTATATTGAGGGGGTTCCATTCTTCAAACAGAGTAAATATCACTGTGGTCCCAGCGCGCTGGCTTCTGTATTGAATTATTACGAGCAAAAAGTGAGTATAAATGAAATTATTGATGCTCTTGAATCAGAGACTGTCAGAGGGTCATTGAATATTGAGATGCTTCTATTCCCGAGAAGATTTGGATTGATAACAGAGATGATAAATGGTGATATTGAGTCAGTGAAGAATAACATCCGAAAGAGGAGACCTGCGATCCTCCTCATTGATAATGGGTTTTCAATCTACAGGATCCCGCACTACATAGTGGTAACTGGATACGATTATGAGGAGAATGTGTTTCTTGCCCACTGGGGAGATGAGGAGAACAGGGTAATCTCAGGAGAAGACCTGGAAAGGCGCTGGATGAGGATGGGGGGCTGGGGTTTTGTAACAGTTAAAATACCCTGGAATGAGATGAGTGCAGAGGAGCACAACGATATAGGCGTTGCCTATGAGAACGCAGAAAGATATGAGGATGCAGAGAGGGAATATAAAGAGGCCTTGAGGATAAAGCCAGGTCTCTGTGAGCCAAATTTCAATCTCGGGAATCTATATTTTAAAAAGAATAATTATGCAGAGTCAGAGAAGAGTTTTTTAAAAGCCCTTGAAGTATGTAAAAATAAGGGTGATATTTATAATAATCTTGCATACCTGTATTTAAAGTTAAATAGGCGGAAGGAAGCAGCTCACTTTATAGAAAGGGCACTGGAGTTATTCCCGAATAACCCGGAATATCTGGATACAAAGAAGATGATTGAAGAGGGTAATTGACCTCATTTCTTGACTTTTCAGCCATAAGATATAGAATAAAAAATCTATGCAGAAAAGAAGCAGGAAATTATGGGATGGCAGATTTTCTGAGGAAACGGCGCCTGTTGTTGAGAGATTTACCTCATCAGTGCAGTTTGACTCAAGGTTATATAAATATGATATAGAAGGGAGCATTGCCCATGCCATGATGCTGGCGAGACAGGGATTGATCAGCAAATCTGATTCCAGAAAGATTATAGGTGCTCTCAGAGAGATAGAAAAAGAAATTGAAACAGGGAGATTTATTCCTTCCGCAAAATTAGAAGATATTCACATGAACATTGAGTCAAGATTGATTGAGAAGATTGGTGATGCCGGGAGAAAATTGCATACCGCAAGAAGCAGAAATGACCAGATTGCTCTTGATATGAAGTTATATCTAAGGGATACCATTGGAAAAGTCCTCAGGAAGATTGCGAAGTTACAGGAGGTGATTTTAAGAATTGCTGAGAATAACACAGAGACAGTAATGCCAGGTTACACACATTTGCAGAGGGCAATGCCTGTCCTTTTATCACACCACTTCCTCGCCTATTTTGAAATGCTCAGGAGGGACTGGAAGAGATTTTTTTATTCTCTTAAGGAACTGGATTTCATGCCCCTGGGAACAGGTGCTCTGGCAGGTACAGGTTTACCAATAGATAGAGATTTTGTAGCGAAGAAGCTCCATTTTTCTCAGATTACCTCAAACAGTATGGATACCGTTAGCGACAGAGACTTTGTGCTGGACTTTCTTTATTCTTCTGCGGTTTTAATGATGCATCTGAGCAGAATGGCTGAGGACTTAATTCTATGGTCAACGCAGGAATTTG
>FWWL01001736.1_pt1 | contig 49589 bp, 43 predicted proteins | sample 2228331 | NCBI WGS metagenome assembly FWWL01 (sample SAMEA103939775, study PRJEB20133) | metagenome | reverse complement strand
CTCCAGTGATACCCGATCCGTTACTGGCATGCCGTCTCCTCCTGCCTCACCAGTCCGCTGGCGTCCACCCACCTCCCTATCCCCTCGAGCATGGAGGCCGGCACATGCCAACGGCCAGATGTTATGAACTCGGGATATATGGCCAGCCTTTCCCTGAGTTGGAAGCCGGCCTCCTCCGTGGTCTGCTTCAGCTCGACGATCTTAGGCCAGGCCCTCTCTGGGTTGATGTGGTCGCGGGTTACGGGAGATACCCCTCCCCAGTCGTTGATGCCGGCGAACAGATAGTTTTGATAGGCATCCGGCATGAGGTTGGGCGGCGCCTGCAGGTTCATGTCGGGTCCCAGGATCAGCCTGGCCACGGCTATGGTACGCACCATCTCCAGCATCGACGGCTCGGCCCAATGCCGCATGGGTATGTCGTCCTTAACCCTGAAGTTCTGGACTATGACCTCCTGGATATGGCCGTAGCGCTCGTGGAGATCCTTGATGGCGAAGAGGGAGTCGACGCGCTCCTCCGGGGTTTCGCCTATGCCGATGAGTATGCCTGTGGTGAAGGCCACCCTCAGCTGGCCAGCGTACTCCATGGTCCTGAGGCGGACGTCGGGCGCCTTTCCGGGGCAGGCGTAGTGCGGTCCGCCCCGCTGGAGCAGCCTTGTGCTCGCGCTCTCCAGCATGAGGCCCATGCTGACACATGTGTCGCGGAGGTCGCGAACCTCCTCGTACTCCATGACGCCCGGGTTCAGATGAGGAAGGAGGCCGGTCTCCTGGTAGACGAGCTGGGCCATGGCTGCCAGGTACTCCAAGGTGGATCTGTATCCGAGCCTGGACAACTCCTCCCTAGCCCTGGGCCATCGTTCCTCGGGCTTTTCCCCCAAGGAGAAGAGCGCTTCCTTGCATCCGGCCCGTCGCCCGGCTTCGGCTACTGCCAACACCTCGTCCGGCGTCATGGTGTGGGCCTCTGGATCGCTCTGGGGCTTGGCGAAAGTACAGTAGCCGCACTGCTGTCGACACAGGTTAGTGAGGGGTATGAAGACCTTGCGCGAGTAGGTTACCAGCCGACCCTTGCCTCTTTGGCGGAGCATGGATGCTGCCCACATGAGGAGGGGTACCTCCTCGGCAGAAGTCCGGATAAGTCTGTAGCCGTCCTCTGGGCGCAGTGGCTCCCCTTGTACGGCCTTTTCGATGATGGGGCTGATGCTGAGCGTCTCAGTGAGGTGAGTGAAAGCCACTCTGTGTGAAGCAGCCTCCCTAAAGCTAGCTAGGCGGATGTCATAGTATACATCGGGTCGGGCGGGTGTACCAAGGGCCAGCTCAAGGACCCCCTTCCCATCGATGCACAGGCCTTGGCAATGGGTCGTGGCGTCTCCCGCGGAGATGGCGGGAGAGGACTTTGAGGGTGTGGGCCCTGGCAGGAGGCCGAGGCCCTGGTGCCGGTTCTACCAGCAACCGTCCGCACTGGAGAGGGCCTGTTTCGGGCTTTACGGGCAGCGGCTTAGGTGGTACACTTGGAAGATAAAGCTCTGGAGCTAGTATGCAGGGAACTCGATACACTGCGCTTCGGCTGCTGGCTCTGGGGGTAATCTCCGCTCTAGGCAGCCTCCTGGTGACCTGGCTCATGGCGAGCTATGTTTTGGCGTGGCCTGTAACGCCGGCGGGCCACCTGGCGGTGGCTTTAACGGCCGCAGTGGGTATGATGGGCTTTACGTTACTGTCTGAGCACGCCCGACGCCGTAACGGTCGTTAATGGGGATCTTCCTCAGCCTCCCGGCTCCACCACCTTTGCGAGAGGGGACATGATCTGTAATGTCGAGAACCCACTGATTGTCCAGAGCGACGGCTCGATACTGGCGGAGGCCGATAACCCTCTTTACCAACAGGCTCGGGACCTTCTTCTCCGCTTTGCCGAACTGGTAAAGAGCCCTGAGCAGATCCACACCTACCAGATGACGCCCCTATCGCTGTGGAACGCGGCCGCCGCGGGCGAGACCCCAGAGCGCATAGTGGAGGCCCTGGCCCGCTACAGCAAGTACGAACTTCCCGGCACTGTGGTCGCCCGCATCCAGGAATACATGTCGCGCTACGGCAAGCTGAGGCTGGTTACCGAGGAGGGCCAGCTGGTGCTCCGCTCGGACGATCCGGATCTGATCCGTGAGATGGCTGGCCACAGGCGCGTGGCTTCGTTCATCCTCGGGGAAAAGGATCCCTACGGCCTTCTGGTACAGCCCTTCGCCCGGGGTGCCATAAAGCAGGCACTGCTGCAGGCCGGCTACCCGGCCGAGGACCTGGCAGGATATCTGGACGGCACGCCCCTACCCATCCGTCTGCGCAAGGTCTCTAGATCCGGGATCCCCTTCCGGCTCAGGCCCTATCAGATGGCCAGTGTGGAGGCCTTCTGGTCGGGCGGATCCTACAGGGGTGGAAGTGGCGTGATCGTCCTGCCCTGCGGGGCGGGCAAGACCCTGGTGGGCATCGCGGTGATGGCCAGGGTGCAGAGCCACACCCTCATCCTGTGTCCGAACACTGTGTCGGTCCATCAGTGGATCTTCGAGCTGTTGGACAAGACCACCCTGAGGCCCCACCAGGTGGGCGAGTACACCGGCGAGACGAAGCAGGTGCGGCCCGTGACGGTAACGACCTACCAGATGCTCACTCACCGGGCCTCCGACGACGGCAAGTTTCCCCACTTCGATCTATTCACCAGCAGGAACTGGGGCCTGATCATCTACGACGAGGTGCACCTCCTTCCGGCACCCATCTTCCGCATCACTGCCGAGATCCAGGCAAGGAGGCGGCTGGGCCTCACGGCTACCCTGGTCAGGGAGGACGGGCGAGAGACAGACGTGTTCTCGTTGATCGGGCCGAAGCGGTTCGATGTTCCGTGGAAGGAGCTGGAGAGCCAGGGCTGGATAGCGGCTGCAGAATGCGTGGAGGTCAGGATCGACCTGCCCCGCGAGCTCCGAGCCCTCTATGCCAGAGCCGGGGACATTAAGCACCGGTACCGCCTCGCCGCAGAGAACCCTCTAAAGCTCCATATAGTCCGGCGCCTGCTCGAGCTGCACCGGGGTGACAGGGTGTTGATAATTGGGCAGTACCTGGACCAGCTCGAGCGTATCGCACGCATGGTTGGCGCCCCAATAATCACCGGGGCTACCAGCGTGGCGCAGAGGGAGGCGCTTTACGACAGGTTTCGCTCGGGGGACTTGAGCGTACTTGTGGTATCCAAGGTGGCCAACTTCTCCATCGACCTGCCCGATGCTAACGTGGCGATCCAGGTCTCTGGCACCTTTGGATCGAGGCAGGAAGAGGCTCAGAGGCTCGGCAGGATCTTACGGCCTAAGTCCGATGGCAGGCTTGCTAGATTCTATTCCCTCGTGACTCGTGACACTAAGGACCAGGAGTTCGCCTCGAAGCGCCAGCTTTTCCTGACGGAACAGGGGTACCGCTACACTATAGTTGATGCATCTGCTCTGGATGCTTCGGCGTTCCTGACAGCTGCCATCTGATCTCCGTCGGTAGGAGGAGCGAAAGGTTGAAGGTCATCATTCCGCTGGCAGGTCTCGGCACCAGGCTCAGGCCTCACACGCTCACCAAGCCTAAGCCACTGGTCAATGTGGCCGGCAAGCCCGTGCTTGCCCACATCCTAGATTCCATCCAGGACCTTCCCATCGATGAGGTGTTCTTCATAACGGGTTACCTAGGGGAGCAGATCGAGGCCTTCGTGCGCGGCAGGTACTGTCTGCCTTCCCGGTTCATCAAGCAGGAACAGCAGTTGGGCCAGGCCCATGCCATTGGCCTCACCAAGGGCATGGTCGCAGGGGACGTGCTGATAATCTTCGTCGACACCATTTTTGAGGCAGACCTGAGTCGCCTCGCAGGCCTCAGCTCCGATGGAGTGGTCTACGTGCACCAGGTGGACGATCCTAGGCGGTTCGGCGTTGCCGTCCTGAGGGACAGCTACATCGAAAAGTTGGTTGAGAAGCCCAAGGAGCCCGTGTCGAACCTAGCGGTCATAGGGGTCTACTACTTCAAGGATGCCCAGGCCCTCTTCGATGCCATAGATGAGCTGATAGCCAAGGACATAAAGACCGGAGGGGAGTACTACCTGGCCGATGCCATCCAGATCCTCATAGACCGCGGGGCGCGCATCGAGGCGTGGCCCGTGGAGGTTTGGGAGGACTGCGGAAAGCTTGAGACCCTCCTGCAGACCAACCGCTTCCTGCTCTCCAGGAGCGGCGGCAACTGTACCGAGCTGCCGGGCTCGATCGTCTTTCCACCCGTCTTCATCGCTCCATCGGCAAAGGTGGAGGGCTCCATAGTCGGCCCCCACGTGACCATTGCCGATAACGCGGTGGTCCGCTCGTCCATAGTTAGGGACTCCATCATTAACGAGGGTGCTTTCTTGGAGGAGGCCATGCTGACCGCATCGGTCATCGGCAGTAACGCTGTCGTCAGGGGAAACTTCTCCAGGCTGAACGTCGGCGACGCGTCGGAGGTATCTCTGAAAGGTGAATGATGCCTCCAAATGGTACGAGTTCAGCGTCTATCTGCCCATCGAAGCGGTGGACGATGTGTCGTCCCAGCTTTCGGGCAGCTTCTATGGGGGTTCCATGGCCCTCGAGCTTCCAGCGGACCTGTCGGAGGAGAGCGGGTCCAGGAGCCCGGCCGGGACTGCCGTTCTGAGGGGCTACATATGCCCCGGCGCGGGGGCGGAGGACCAGATGGAGGCCGTCGAGCGTGCCCTTTGGCACCTCCAGCAGACCGGCGTGCCCATAACGTACTCCGTGCGGTCCATCGCCCCCGAGGAATGGCTAACCGGCTGGAGAAGCTTCTTTAGGCCAGTGCGTGTGGGGCGCGTCTGCGTCGTCCCTGGTTGGGAATCCTCGGAAGATGTCGAGGCACCCATCAAGATAGCCATCGAGCCCGGCATGGCCTTTGGCACCGGCCTTCATCCGACCACACAGCTGTGTCTTTTGCTTCTGCAGGAGGTCCCCGTAGCGGGGGCCCGCTGTCTGGACCTGGGCACGGGAACGGGTATCTTGGCAATAGCGGTGGCTAGATTGGGCGCGAGCCGCGTGCTGGCGTTGGATATCGACCCTGTGGCGGTGGACGCGGCGAGAGAAAACGTGGCCCACAACGGCACAGAAGCCCTTGTGGAGGTGCGGGAGGGGACCCTCCCTGTAGCTGAAGCCTTCGACCTTGCGCTGGCGAACCTGTCCTCTAGCTACTTCATCGAGAGTGCTCACCTGCTGAGGGGGGCCCTGAGGGATGGAGGGATCGTCATAGCTTCAGGCGTCGTGGAGGAACGCCTGGACGTGGTTCTTGTAGCCCTTGCGGCCGCCGGGTTCCAACCCAACAGGGTGGAGAGGAGGAATGGTTGGGTTGCCGTCTTGGCGAGGGCAGGCGAGGGGCCTCCATAGGTTCTACATGCCCCACGCCTTCGATGAACAGCCCGCGGAGCTGCCGCCCAAGCTGTACCACCAGTTTCGCAACGTGCTGAGGCTGAGGTCTGGAGACAGGGTAGCAGTGTTCGACGGTGCTGGCTGGGAAGCGTTGGCCGAGGTGCAGTTTCGGGGCCGTCAGGGCCACATAGTGGTGCAAGAAGCGCTGAGGACGGAGGCGCCACAGCCTAACGTGGTCCTGCTGCAGGCGCTGATCCGGCCAGCCAACTTCGAGCTGGTGGTCCAGAAGGCCACAGAGCTGGGGGTGAGCGTAATACAGCCGGTGGTGACCCAGCGCGCTCAACGGTATACAGTTTCGCCTCAGCGATGGGAACGATGGCATAGAATAGCCGTGGAAGCGTGCGAGCAGTGTGGCAGGGCTCACCTGCCACGGATCGAGCTTCCGTTGGACCTGCCGTCGGCCCTGAGGGAGTGGGCGCGTCCAATTTCCCTGGTGGCCTACGAGGCTGAGGAGAAGATGCCCGTAGTCTCGGCGCTCCGTGGCCTGCGGCGGGAGAACGAGGTATCGGTGGCCATTGGCCCAGAGGGTGGGTTCGAGGCAGATGAGGTGCAGTTGGCCGTGGCCGCCGGATACAGGCCGGTCAGCCTTGGGCCGTGGAGGCTCAGGTCGGAGACGGCTGCCATAGCGGCCGTGGCCGCTATCATGATGGCCCTGGAGGATTAAGCGCACCTGGTGGTCGGATAGGGAGGTCTCGCGGAGGACTTATCGTTGTGGCGCTGAAGACCGTTGTGCCCGAGGGCGTGGTGGCTGAGGTGGTGCCTGGATCGCCGGCAGATAGGGCCGGTGTCCGTCCCGGGGATAGGCTCATAGCAGTAGACGGCCAGCCCGTCTGGGACATCATCGACTACAGATATAGGGCCAGCAGGGAGCGCGTGCGCCTGACCCTCAGGCGCGACGGTGCGGTCCTTAAAGTCACCCTCGACCAGAAGTTCGGTCAGGGCCTTGGCCTCGTGTTCGAGGAACCCCTCTTCGACGGGATCCGCACCTGCAACAACCAATGCCCCTTCTGTTTTGTGGACCGCATGCCCAAGGGGAGGCGTCGAAGCCTATACATACGCGATGACGATTACCGCCTCTCCTTTCTCTTTGGAGACTTCATCACCCTCACCAACCTCAGGGAACAGGACTGGCAGCGCATTGTGAGGCAGCGCCTCACTCCGCTCTACGTCTCGGTGCATGCCACGGACCTGCAGCTCCGCCGCCGCCTGCTCGGCAATCCCGATGCCCCGGACGTGTTGGAGCAGATACGCTGGCTCGGCGGCCACGGGATTCAGGTCCATACCCAGGTCGTGGTCTGCCCCGGAGCCAACGATGGCGCTGTGCTGGATAAGACCATAGCTGACCTAGCCGAACTGTATCCTTACGTCCTATCCGTAGGGGTGGTTCCCGTGGGCCTTGCCAACCCGCGCATACAACGGAACCACAGGTGGTTGCAAGGCATTGTGGATCAGCTCCGTCCGCACACGTCGGAGGAGTGCCGAAGGCTGCTGGATCAGATCGAAGGCTGGCGCAGGAGCTTTCGGCGCAAGTGGGGCGTATCCTTCGTCTACCCCTCCGACGAGTATTACTTGGCAGCGGGTCGGCCCGTGCCTTCCGCCCGCTACTACGACGGATTTCCCCAGCTCGAAAACGGCATAGGCATGGTGCGGCAGTTGCTGGACGACTGGCATCGTTGTCGCCGGAGCTTGTCGGCGCCCCGGGCGCCTGTAAGGGCAGTTGCGGCGAGCGGAAGGCTCATTGAGCCTATCCTCAGGTCCATCCTCGCCGAGCTTTCCGACCGATCGGGCTGTCAGGTGGACCTCGTAGGTGTTGACAACACCTTCTTCGGGGGCAACGTGAGCGTGTCCGGCCTATTGACCGGGGCACTGGTGCTCGAGGCCTTGAGGGATAGGAGGGACTGTGACCTCGTGTTTCTGCCCAGGGTCATGCTCGACAGTACCGGGGAAAGGTTCTTGGACGACATGGAGCCCGCGCGGTTGGAGGGCGAGCTCGGCCGCCCGCTCTGCTTTGTGGAGAGGGTGAGCGATGTGGCCAGGACCTTAGGAGCCCTGGCTCTCCACAGAGCGGCTACTCCAGAATGACATCCCCGCTCTTGCCGCCCAACTTTCGGACCAGGCGCACGTTGCCGATGCGTATGCCCCTTTCCAGCGCCTTGCACATATCGTAGATGGTCAGCGCGGCCACTGTCACGGCCGTGAGCGCCTCCATCTCCACCCCCGTGGAGGCCGTGGCCTTGGCGGTGGCCTCTATCTCTATGGCCCTTCGCGCCGGATTTATCTCGAAGGCAAGCTCAACGGACGAAAGGGGTATGGGGTGACACATGGGGATCAGCTCGTGGGTGCGCTTGGCCGCCATGATGCCTGCCACCTGAGCAACGGCTAACACGTCGCCCTTGGACACTTGGCCGGCCCTGACGGCCTCCAACGTCTCTGGGCGCATGAGCACTTCGCCGCGGGCCACGGCCACCCGTTCGGTGGCCTGCTTGCCCGAAACGTCCACCATGCGGGCCCTTCCACTGGCGTCCAGGTGGGTGAAGCTGGGCTCAGTAGGCATTTTTCTCCTTGAATATGCGGACTACGGTCTTCAGGATAATTTTAAGGTCGAAGATCAACGACCAGTGCTCGACATAGTACAGGTCGTATTTTGTGCGCTCTTCGATGGACGTGTCCCCTCTCAGGCCGTTCACTTGGGCCCAACCGGTGATGCCTGCCTTCTCCCTGTGCCTGCGCATGTACTTGGGTATCTGCTGTCGGAACTGCTCCACAAAGTAGGGCCGCTCTGGCCTTGGGCCAACCACGCTCATATCGCCCAGGAGCACATTGATGAATTGGGGAAGTTCGTCCAGGGAGAACCGCCTCAGTATGCGGCCCAGTGGTGTACGCCTGGGGTCGTTGGGCTTGGCCCAGACCGGCCCGGTATCTTCTTCAGCGTCAACGTACATGGTTCGGAACTTGTATATCAGGAAGGGCCTGCCGTCGATGCCCACCCGTTCCTGAATGTAGAACACTGGGCCTGGAGACGTGAGTTTGATCAGAAGCGCTATAAGCAGCATCAGGGGCGAGAAGAGCACCAGTACAGCCGCGCTGAACACAATGTCGAAGGCCCGCTTCAGGGCCCTGTTCCAACCTCGAAGCGAGACATCTCTGACCTCCAGAAGCGGCACTCCCTGGAGGTCGCTCACGTTGGCCTCGCCCTCGGTGAGCAGCTGGAAGACGTCCGGGAAGACCTTCAGGCTTACGTTGAGGTCCTCGCACTGGCCAATGAGGTCCAGCACTGTCTGATGGCTGGTGCCGTTCAGGGCAAATATCACTTCATCAACGGCACCGTCGCGCACTACTTTCTCGAGGTCTTCGAAACTGCCCAGGGCGTCCTTCTCGGTTCCGGTGCTGGTGAGCATCCCAACGAGCTCGTAGCCAAGTTCGGGATGGTTGTGCACCCTCTCCAGGATTAGCCTTGCCGGCTCGCTCTCGCCCACGACCAGCAGTCGGCGCTGACCGAACCCCCGGACCCTAAGGCGGCTGCCAACCAGGGAAAGGGCTCCCCGGCCGGCCGTCACGAAGAGGATAGCAAGGATCCACTCGGTGACCAGCAGCTGCCTTGAATAGCTGAAGTCGTCTCCTAACAGGATGGAGGAGATGGCCATCGCCAACAGGATGGCCAGAGACGTCCCCGCTATCACCCTGAAGAACTCGTCCACCCGGGACCTGAGGCCCCTGATGGAGTAGAGCTTCTGGCTGGCGAAGGCGACAGGCAAGATGATGCTCAGGGCTACGTTCATAACGATGTAGCTTCTCGGGGAAGCCGGTGTGAAGGGCTCGAAGATCTCGAAGTTCTGTCTGATGAGGTAGGCGCAGAGGGTAGCCAGGTTGAGCATTACAACGTCGATGGCTACCTGGGCCACAGCCAAGACCAGGTCAAGGTGCCTGCGGAGGATCCTGGCGTATCCGGAGCCGCTGTGGCCCTTGTGGATGACGTGCACAGGATTGCCTACCTGCCCCATCTACCCTATCCGCCTAAGGCCTGTGGGCCTCACCAGGCTGGCAAGAAGCGATAGTCCGGCTTTCACAAGGATCCCGCTAATTATAAACAGATGCACTAATGCGCTGGTGCTAGCCGCGTAGTGTTTCCTGTAGAAAAGAAGCATGGCCCTGTAGAATTCATAGGTCGCCCGCCGCGACCGGCGGCTCGCGGCTCCCTTGTGGTGGAGCACCGTGACCTGCGGGTAGTAGTATACCTTCCATCCGGCCTGCTTTATCCTGTACGCCCAGTCCAGGTCCTCACCGTACATGAAGAACCGTTCGTCCAGGAAGCCGACCTGCTGAACAGCAGCTGCCCTGACCGCCATGCATGCGCCGGCCACGGCATCGACCTCGGCCACTACGTCTGGGTCCAGGTATGTCAAGTTGTAACGCGCGAAGCGCCTGTTCCTGGGAAACAACCTGCTCAATCCGACCATCTTGTAGAAGGCGACCTCTGGGCTAGGGAAGCTTCGCCGGCAGGCCAGGTCTAACGATCCATCTGGACGCACCAGTTTCGGGCCAACTATCCCAACATCCGGATGTCCCTCGAGGAAGTCCACCAACTGCTGAAGGGCTGTCGGAGGGACCTCGGTGTCGGGGTTGAGGAGGACAACGTAGCTGACCAGTGCCGGGCCAGCCAAACCTCCCGGGAAGAGGCGTTGGAGGGCCAAGTTGTTGGCGTAAGCGTATCCCTTGTTTTCCTGGCTCTCCAGCAGGTAAGCCCATGGGAACCTTTCGCGCACCATGTCGGCGCTCCCATCGGTGGAGGCGTTATCTACCACGTAGACGGAGAACTCGAAGGAGGTGCGGCTATGCTGGAGGGTTTCGAGGCACCTTGCCAGAAGCGCGGCAGTATTGTGGTTAACGATCACCACCGCCAGCGTTGGCATGGCCGATTATAGCACCTTCGTGAGGGTCCCGCTCTTGGTTGCGGCGAGCTCCAGTAGGGTCTCCGTCAGCACCGCCGCGGCATCGGGCCTGTAGAGACGGCGTGCCCTTTCCCCCATGGTGCTCAGCCGCTCCCGGTTGGCCAGCAGCTCCCTCAGGAGGTCGAGGAACGCCGTTGCTGTCAGCTGTCTCTGATCCACAACCACAGCGGCCCCGAGCTTCTCCAGGGCTGTGGCGTTGAGCCGTTGCTCGCCCGATGCGGAGCCCGGAAGGGGTATGAGCACGGCCGGCTTGCCCACGGCTGCTAGCTCGAAAACCGTGCCCGCGCCTGCCCTGCTTACCACTAAATCGGCGGCGGCGTATACGTGGCCGATCTCGTGGCCTATGCGCTCTCTAACCACATAGCGCCTCCTGAGCTCGGGTGGGAGACGCCCTTGAAGGGAGGCCAGCCAGGAGAGGTCCTGGTCGAAGCCTGGAGGCTGATGGCCGCACTGGTGCACCACCTGAGCGAGACGGAGCATCTCCTCCAGACATTCACCCACCAGCCTGTTGAGGGCGTGGGCGCCCTGGATGCCGCCGGTAACGTACACCACTGGGAGAGTTTCGTCGAACCCTAGCATGGTCAGGCCCTTGCGCCTATCCCCTTCCATAACCTCTCGGCGAACCGGATTGCCGGAGAGGACGGTCCTGTCGCTGGGGAAGTACCTGACGGAGGACGGGAACGAGACGGCCACACGGGTGGCGAGCCTACCTTCCAGTCGGGTGGCTAGCCCTGCCAGTGCGGTCTGTTCGTGCACGAGGATGGGTATGCGCAGGATGAAGGCCGCCACCGTTGGGGGCAGGCTCACGTAGCCGCCCGTACTGAGCAGGGCAGCGGGCCGGAAGCGCCTCAGTTCCCTCAGTGCAACGGCAAGCCCCAGGGGGAGTAAGGGAAGCTCCGTGAGGTTGCGCACGTCGGCATAGCGCCTCAGCTTTGCCGATGGGACTACCGCAAAGGGGATCGACCTGGCCGCGGCCGCTCCAGCTTCTGGCCCGGTTTTGCTCCCCAGCCACAGCAGTGCCAGCCCGTTGCCGAGCCTCTGCCGCAGTTCGTCCACTACGGCTAAAATGGGGGAAGTGTGGCCTCCGGTGCCACCCCCTGTCACTGCTATGCGCACCAGCAGATCGTCAGAAGAAGCAAACATCTCTTCCGGATCGGCCAGAACGGCTCCGTCTCCCAGGGAGGTCTTCCTCATCCTTTTGGACGTTTACGGGCCCCAAGGCTGGTGGCCGGCTGAAACGCCCTGGGAGGTCATGGTCGGCGCTGTCCTCACGCAGGCCACTAGTTGGCGCAACGTGGAGCTGGCCATCGGCCGCCTTAAGGAGAGGCGGCTCCTCGACGATCCCTGCCAGATGGCCTCCGCGGACATCCATGACCTCCAGGAGGCGGTGCGCCCGGCTGGGTTCTACAGAGTCAAGGCCAGGCGGCTTATGGGTTTGGCTCGGTTCCTGTGCGAGAACTTCGCTGACCTCCAGCAGTTCCTGTCCCTGGATGCAGGCGAGCAGCGGCGCATGTTGCTTTCACTGCCCGGCATCGGGCCCGAGACTGCCGACTCCATCATACTCTATGCCGCAGGGAAGCCCGTATTCGTGGCAGATGTCTACACGGTGAGGTTTTTCTCGAGGCTAGGTATCCTTCGGCCCGATGTCGGGTACGATGAGGTGCAGGCGTTCCTGACATCGTCCCTCCGTGCCGACCCTGCCCTGTTCAACGAGTACCATGCCCTCATCGTCAGGCACTGCAAGACCCGGTGCAGAAAGCGGCCCTTGTGTTCTGGCTGTCCTTTCGCCGAACGGCGCCTTTGCCGCTATATAATGGAAGCGCAGCCAACGTATCCTTTGCCTGGAGCGGAGATTGACAGCGGAGATAGGTACGGTTAGGCCGACCAACATAGAGGACGAGATAAGGTCGTCCTATCTCGATTACGCCATGAGCGTAATCGTGTCCCGCGCGCTGCCCGATGTGCGGGACGGCTTGAAGCCTGTGCAGCGGCGTATCCTCTTCGCCATGGAGGAGCTGGGCCTGCACAGTGGTGCACCCTACAAGAAGAGCGCCAGGATCGTCGGCGAAGTGCTCGGGAAGTATCATCCCCACGGCGACGTTCCTGTCTACAACGCCATGGTGCGCATGGCGCAGGATTTCTCCATGCGCTATCCCCTCATAGACGGGCAGGGCAACTTTGGCTCCGTGGACGGGGACAGCCCCGCGGCCATGAGGTACACCGAGGCCAGAATGGCGCCCATCGCCGCCGAGATGCTCGCCGACATCGACAAGAACACCGTGGACTTCATGCCCAACTTCGACGGTTCCCTCCAGGAGCCCACGGTACTTCCAGCCAGACTTCCGAACCTGCTGGTCAACGGCGCCTCTGGCATAGCTGTGGGGATGGCCACCAACATTCCGCCCCACAACCTCAGCGAGATATGCGATGCCATAGTGCACCTCATCGACCATCCAGAGGCAACCATGGAGGACCTCATGGCCCTGGTGCCGGGCCCTGACTTTCCTACCGGAGGCATCATCCTCGGCTCAGAGGGCGTGAGGATGGCCTACAGCACCGGCAAGGGCCGCATAGTTCTCAGGTCTAAGGTCCAGATCGAGGAGATCAAGGGCAACCGGCATGCCCTCGTGGTCACGGAGCTTCCGTTCCAGGTGAACAAGGCCGACCTGATCGCCCGCATCGCTGAGCTGGTCAAGGACGGCAGGTTGGAGGGCATATCCGACATCCGGGACGAGTCCGACAGACAGGGCATCAGAGTCGTCATCGAGCTCAAGCGGGATACCAACCCGAGGCGGGTCTCGGATGCCCTCTTCAAGCATACCCAGCTGCAGACGGCCTTCGGCGTGAACATGCTTGCCCTGGCCGATGGCGTTCCGCGGGTGATGAACCTCAAGCGTATCCTCCAGCTATACATAGAGCATCGGCACAGGGTCATTACGCGGCGCAGCCAGTTCGAGCTGGAGAAGGCCAAGCAGAGGGCCCACATCCTCGAGGGACTGAAGGTCGCCATCGACCACTTGGACGAGGTCATATCGATAATCCGGAACTCGCGGAACGCCGAGACCGCCAGGAACAACCTGATGAACAGGTTCAAGCTCACGGAGGCCAAGGCCCAGGCGATCCTCGACATGCAGCTCAGGCGCCTGGCTGCTCTGGAGCGCAAGAAGATCGAGGAAGAGTACCAGCAGGTCCTCAAGCAGATCTCTTACCTCAACGATCTGCTGGGGCACCCCGAGAAGATATACGGCCTTATCCGTGCCGATGCTCTGGAGTTGAAGGAAAAGTACGGCGATGCCCGGCGCACGGTTATCCTCCCCGAGGCTTCCGAGGAGATGAGCGAGGAGGACCTCATCCCTGACATGCGGGTGCTGGTCACCCTGACGGCCCGCGGCTATATAAAAAGGGTTCCCGCTGACGGATACCGCACGCAGAGCCGCGGCGGGCGCGGCATCAAGGGCATGGTGACCCGCGAGCAGGACGCCGTGACCCAGGCCATCGTCTGCAGCACCCTCGACTACATACTCTTCTTCACTGACAACGGCAAGGTGTACCGTCTGAGGGCCAACGACGTCCCGGATGCTGGCCGGACTGCCAGAGGGCTGCCCATAATCAACCTCATAAACGTCGATCCCTCCGAGCACATCACCAACATGATAGCCATAGAGGGCAGGGAGGGCACCACGCCGGCCAACGGCAGATACCTTACCATTGTTACCCAGCGCGGCAGGATCAAGCGCACCCCTCTCGACGCCTTCGAGAGCGTACGCTCCTCTGGTCTGATAGCCTTGAGCCTCGAGGAGGGGGACCACGTCCGCAGCGTGCGCCTGACGGACGGAGCGAGTTACCTAGCCATCTTCACAGCATCTGGGATGGCCGTGCGCTTCCCTGAGGATCAGGTCCGGGCCATGGGCAGGCAGGCGGCCGGCGTTACTGCCATCCGCCTGGCGCCTGGGGATGAGGTGGTGGGCATGGAAGCCTTGAAGCCTGGCGACCAACTGCTTCTGGTTACCGCCAAGGGCCTGGCTAAGCGCCTCCTGGCCGATGAGATCCCGGCCCAGAACAGGGGCGGGAAGGGCGTTAGGACCATCAGGCTGTCCTCGAAGAGCGGTCCACTGGCGGTGGCGTGCCTGGTGGACGAGGGTTGTGAGGCCATAGCTGTCTCCTCGGGCGGCCTTGTCATCAGAACTACCGTTGCCGATGTGCCCATCCAAAGGCGGGCCACCCAGGGGGTCCACTTCATGAGGGTGGGCGAGGAGGATGCCGTTACAGCCGTCTACGCCTTGAGCGGAGAAGGCCGGCCTTCCTAACCCCGACGCTCGGCCAGGGCCTTGCCGAAGGCTTCCCAGAAGGGATCGACTCTGGGATGGTGCAGGGGTCTCTCGACACCTCCCTCTATGTATGTCATGCCCCTCTCGGCAGGCACTACTTCGCCCACAACTGTCGCCTCGATCCCTTTGGAGCCCAGGGCCCGGAGCACGTCGTCAGCCCTGTGGGGCCGGACCGTGATTATCAACGTGCCTTCGCTGATCGCCGAGTACGGATCGACGTTGAAGAGGCGGCAGACCTTCTCCGCCTCCTCGCGGACAATTATGCGTTCCTTATCTATGCGCATTCCCACCCGTGAGGCCTGAGCTACCTCGTACAGACCGCCCCACACGCCACATTCCGTTGCATCGTGCATGGAGGTTACGCCATCTTCGTGGACGCCGACGGAGACCGCCGTGAGGGCATCGTCCACCACGGACATGGACCAGAAGATCTCCTGAGCTCGTTGGGCGAAGTCTTCCCCGTAGTGTCTGGCTATCAGGTCGGGGAAGGTCACCGCGAACAGGCCGGTAGTCTCTACCGCGGCACCCTTGGTAACTATCACCAGATCGCCCACTCGGGCCATAGCTGGGGTGAGATACCGTTCTTTCGGCCCAAGGGCCATGACCACGGCACCGCCGACCATCGGATAGTTGCACCCTTCGTAGCGGGCCGTGTGCCCAGCCACGATAGAGATGCCGATCTTCTGGCATTCCCTATGGATCACTTTCCACATGGTCTCCAACTGGTCTCGAGTTATGCTAAGGGGCAGGTTCAGATCTATGGCCATATAGGTGGGCTTCAGGCCGCTGGTGGCTGCGTCGGACGCCAGGATGTGGGTGGCGAACCACGCGGCCCTCTCCCACCCATACTCCGGCACTATGAAGACGGGGTCGGTGGTTACGGCCATGACCATCCCACCGCCGATGTCAACCACGCCCACGTCGACCCCGTGCTGGGGAGGCACGAGGACACTGGGGGACGGTGCACCCAGGTTGGGGAGGATCACCTCGTCGAAGACTTCTGGAGAGATCTTGCCGATTTCGGGAAGTTCAGCCTTCACTGCGGCCTCCTGCGAAGGTACCTGACATAGCCACTAGACGGAATTTTATCCCGAAATTTTGCCGCATGGGAAGAACAGTCTTCCCATTGGGTTCCGCATCATGGGGGTAGAACCCTTATTTGAGGTGCTGACCATGTCTACAACGGTACGCTGCAGCCCGCCGGAGGTCCACTTTGGTGAGCCCCTCACCTTCGGCGGCATAAGCCTGTTCCCGCTTTACACCAAGAGTTCACCCAAGCAGGACTACATCCTGCTGGAGGACGCCCTGGAGATGGGGCTGGTGGCCCTGACCGACACCGGCCGGATCAACAGGATAAAGGTCGAGAACAGGTGCGATAGGCATGTGCTCATCCTGGGCGGGACCCAGCTGTCCGGTGGACTTCAGAACCGCATTGTCAACGCCACGGTCCTCGTGGGAGCAGGCCAGACCCTTGTCCTTTCTGCCTCCTGCGTCGAGAGAATGCGTTGGTCCCCCCGTGTCGACCACTCGGCTGGCTGTCTGCCGGAGCATCGCTGTTGGGGCTCGAGGGGCCCCATAGGAGGCTTGGCTCTGAAGGCTTCCATACCCGCTCCACCCTCGGTGAGGGGCCAGGCTTTGGCAGATACCCATTGGGCCCAGAGGACTTACGGTAGACCAGAGACAGATCAAGTGGCCATCTGGTACCAGGTGTCGCGCCTTTTGGCGAGCCGCAGGGTCTATTCTCGAACAGAGGCCCTGGACGATGTGTATGCCAGGGAAGGGGAGACCTTGGACAGATATGTAGCCTGCCTTCCCTACCCAGACGGGGCGGTGGGTGCGGTGGTTGGAGGTGGAAAGTCTGTGCGATGGATCGAGATGCTGAGCAGACCCGAGGCCGCACGGGCCATGTGGGGCAGGTGGGTCAGGAGTTGGGCTCTGGAGTACGGGGGCAGGTTGGGGAGCTTCACCTGCAGCAGGGAGCAAGTTGATGACTCCCTAGAGAGGCTTTTCAAGGCCGCCGTTGAAGCCTTTAAGGGCCAGGGCCTTGGCTGGGAGCTGCGCTACAGCACCGACGGGCTGCTGGGTTACGCCTATGCCTATAGAAGGGAGATCCTGCATCTGGTCGCTGCGGTCGATGGCTGAAGCCAACGAGTTGGAGGTGTCTCGGCGGGGCCGATAGGCCAGCACCGAGGCCTGGGCTGTGAGACGCTTGGAGCCCGAAGAGCGCCTGCGGTGGGCGGCGAGCCGGACCCTACGCGAGTTCAAGTGGCCTTCTTGCCTTGAGGGGGCACCGTATATATAAAATGTCTGTGGCCGTAGCAAAAGACATGGAGGCGGGGCGCATTGGGCTACAGGGTGCTCATGGTGGCGCCCACTTCTTTCTTTGCCGACTACGGGTGTCACGTCCGGATCCTTGAGGAGACGCGGGCGCTCCAGGGCCTGGGCCATCGTGTCTGCATAGTTACCTATCACAACGGCAACGATGTGCCTGGTGTGGAAATCCGCCGCACGGCCGATGTGCCCTGGGTGAAGAGGGAGATGGTGGGATCGTCCCGGCACAAGTTATACCTGGATGCCATGCTGCTGATCAAATGCTTCAAAGTGGCAGCTCGCTTTCGACCAAGCCTGGTGCATGCCCATCTGCACGAGGGGGCGCTCATAGGGTCCTTCATCAGCCGGGCTTTCAGAAATCCCCTCCTCTTCGACTATCAGGGCAGCCTCACCGAGGAGATGATCGATCATCGGTTCCTCAGGCGCGATGGTCCCTATTACCGCCCCATGCTGTGGTTGGAGAGGCGTATCAACGGCATGGCGGATATGGTTGTTACCAGCTCCCGTAACGCGGCCGATAGGCTCGTGGAGCTCTTCGGCTTTCCTGCTGACCGATTGCAGGTCCTGCCCGACGGGGTGGATACTGAGCGCTTCCGACCGCCCACGCCGGCGGAGAGAAAGGAGCTGACAGCCCTAAAGGAGCAGTTCGGGATCCCTGCGGAGGCGCCTGTTGTAGTCTATCTGGGGCTTCTGGCTCCGTACCAGGGAACCGATCTCCTGCTGGAAGCGGCTGCCCTGGTTCTCAGGGAGATGCCGGAAGTACGCTTCCTGGTGATGGGCTATCCCGGTGTGGACAGATACCGGTGGCAGAGCGAGAAGCTCGGCATTTCCCACAGGGTGGTGTTTCCGGGGCGCATCCCCTTCGGGCAGGCGCACCGCTATCTTGCCCTGGGCGACGTGGCTGTGAGCCCGAAGATGTCGCTCACGGAGGGGGCCGGAAAGGTGGCCAACTACATGGCGATGGGGCTTCCCGTGGTTGCCTTCGACAATCGGGTGCACAGGGAACTCCTTGGAGATCTCGGATTCTATGCCCAGAGCGGCGACGCTGCCTCGCTGGCTAGGGCCATCCTGCACGCCCTCACTGATAGGGAGCTCAGCGCCCTGAGAGCTCGTGAGGGGCGCAGGAGGGCCGTGCAATCCTTCTCGTGGCATTCTGTGGCCCTTCGGTTGGAGCAGATATACGCCGAGTTGGGAGCGCGCCTCTCCTCGGGTTAGAATCCTCGTGAGCCTCCCTTTCCAGGATAACCGTCGATGGTGCCCGATGACAGGGTGCGTGAGCTCACGCATCGCCTTCAAGGCAAGTTCTCTGGAAGCATCAGGACAGACCGCTTCTACAGGCTCCTCTACAGTACCGATGCCAGCAACTACCAGATAGAGCCGCTTGCTGTGGCGTTTCCGAAGACGACAGAGGATGTGGCTGCTCTGGTGGCTGAGGCCCGTCAGCTGCAGCTTCCGGTGCTTCCCAGAGGAAGCGGCACCAGCCTAGCTGGGCAGGCTGTAGGTCAGGCCGTGGTGCTGGACCTCTCGAGCCACATGGGTGGAATCCTGAGCGTCGACCCCGAGGCGCGCACCGTCCGCGTACAGCCTGGCATTGTGGTGGATCGGCTAAACCGTGCCCTGGCGAGTCAAGGGCTGATGTTCGGTCCTGATCCAGCTAGCTCTGACAGGGCTACCGTGGGTGGCACTGTAGGCAACAACGGCACTGGAGCCCACTCCATCCTTTACGGCATGGCTGGCGACAACGTGCTCTCGGCGCAGGTCGTCCTCTACGACGGCACGGTGCTGGAACTGGCGCCCGTGGAGGTCTCGTATACCAGTGGCTCGCGCCACCCCCTCCTTCAGGAGCTGCTGCGCATGCGGCGCCAGCATGCGGACGTCATTGCCCAGAAGTTCCCCCGTCACTGGCGCAGGGCCTCCGGTTACAGCCTGAACTACTTGCTTCAAGAACCTCTCTATCCAGCCCGGCTTCTAGCAGGCTCCGAGGGGACCTTGGCAGTGGCCACGGAGCTCACCCTCAGCCTAGTGGAGCGTCCCGCGGCTCAGGTGCTGGCGGTCTTTCAGTTCGACGAGCTGGAGGCCGCCATGGAGCTGGTGCCCGGCATCCTGGAGCGGCGGCCTGCCGCTGTCGAGCTGATAGGAAAAATGCTCGTAGAGCTGGCACGCCAGCAGCCCCTGTGGGCTTCGAGGCTGGACTTCGTATCCGGCTTGCCCGAAGCTGTGTTGGTGGTAGAGTTTCAGGCCGACAACGAGGCTGAGGCCTTGCAGCGGGCCAAGGACCTTGCCCATTCCCTTGGCCTTCCAGCCCACTTCGCTGTCGGGCCTGATGAGAGGGCTAGGGTATGGTCGGTGCGCAAGGCCGGCCTCAACCTCCTCATGAGCCGTAGGAGCGACTGGAAGCCCATACCCTGCATCGACGACGTGTCGGTTCCGGTGGAGCATCTGGCTGAGTATGTGGCTGCTGTTCAGGAGCTGACTTCGGAGCTGGGAACCACCGCTGCCTTTTACGGCCACGCTAGCGCCGGGTGCCTCCACATCCGGCCGCTGGTAAACCTGAAGGAGGCAGCCGGGGTGCAGATGATGCGTCAGTTGGTCGAGGGGGCTTTGGCACTCGCCCTGCGCTGGGGTGGGGTCTTGAGCGGCGAACACGGCGATGGGCTCCAGCGCAGTGCCTACAACGAGAGGCTCTTTGGCCGAGAGATCTACGCCATTATGAAGGAGCTGAAAGCCGTGTTCGATCCCGAAGGCATCCTCAACCCCGGGAAGGTGGTCGACGGTCCTCCCATCACTGAGAACCTCCGCTACGGTGAGGGATATAGGCCGTTGGAGGTGTCGACCTATCTTGACTGGTCATCCGATGGAGGCTTCGTAAGGGCTGTAGAGATGTGCAACGGCTCAGGGGTGTGCCGCAAGCTGGGCGAGGGTACGATGTGCCCATCCTACATGGCGACCCGCGACGAGCACGACACCACCAGGGCTCGGGCCAACGCCCTGAGGCATGTCCTCACGGGCAGGCTACCAGCCCAGTGGTTCACAGGCCCCGAGATGTACAGCGTTCTCGATTTGTGCCTCGAGTGCAAAGCCTGCAAGACCGAATGCCCCACCAGCGTCGACATGACGAAGATGAAGACGGAGTTCCTAGCCCACTACTATGCCGTACACGGCGTGCCCCTGAGGGCCAAGCTCTTCGCCAAGATCCACACCTTGGCGCGGGCGGCTGCTTTCTTGGCTCCTCTCGTGAACCTAGCGGCTCGGTCGCCTCTAGCTTCAGCTCTGGCCAGCCTGGTGGGCATACATCCTGCACGCAGGTTGCCAGCCCTGGCCACGCCCACCTTCGAAGGCTGGTGGCGGAAGCGGCGGCAGGCCTCCTCGGGGCACAGGGGACGCTTAGTCTATTTCCACGATACGTGGACCAACTTCTTTCAGCCCTCGGTAGGCATGGCGGCCGTTGAGGTGCTGGAGGCTGCGGGGTTCCAGGTGGAGATAGTTGGCGGCCACCCCTGCTGTGGGCGGCCGATGTTGAGCAAAGGTTTAGTAGGGGACGCGCGGCGCGCCGCGGCCGAACTTCTGAATGCGCTACAGCCCTGGCTTCGAGATGGCGTGCCTATAGTAGGGACGGAGCCGTCATGTGTTTTGACTTTCAGAGATGAGTATCCAAGCCTTCTGGCCCAGGACGGCAGGGTTCAGGCCTTGGCCAAGGGCAGTTTTCTGCTCGATGAGTTCCTGGTGGCCCATCTGGGCCAGGACGAAATAGTCGGCCTGTTCTCGGAGGCCCAGGGAGAGGCGGCTTTGTTCCACGGACACTGCCATCAGAAGGCCTTGGTGGGCACGTCAGCTTCCCTTCACCTGCTTAGGGTGGCAGGCTACCGGGCGAGGGACAGCGGTGCTGGATGCTGTGGAATGGCTGGCTCCTTTGGCTACGAGGCTGAACACTACGAGGTGTCCCTCCGCGTGGCCATGGATCGTCTCCTGCCGGCAGTCGAGCGGTGGGGGCCGGACGACCTGGTGGTCACAGCTGGGTTCTCCTGCCAGCATCAGGTCCAGGACTTGTCCGGGCGTAGGGCCTTGCACATCGCAGAGGCCCTTGCCCGGCGGCTTCGCACCCGCTCAGGGCATAGGCCCGATGGGTAGGCCGGCCCGGGACCTCTTTCTGGACCAGGCGCCCTGTGCACGTTCAGGCGACCCGGCGATGGATCCGACGGGCTAGAGCACCGCCTTCAGGGATATCCTCCACTGGTCGTTCTGCTTCTTGGCCCTGACCCTGCCCTCGTGGATCAGCTTGCGCAGCTGCTTAGGGTTGTAGCCCAACGCCTGGGCCGCCTGGCTCACCGACAGGGTGATGCTATCCAGGTCTAGGGTTACGTCGTCCGGTATGCCCTCGAGCAGTTTCATAATAAGGTCGTATCGGTCGCCCGCATGGCGGATAGCGATGGGATCCCTGACATCCAACGCCATCTTCCTCTCGTAGGCTATCCGTCTGCGGATCTCACCGGCCTTCATGTGCTTCACTCTAACCATCCCCGCATCCTCAGGAACTCCCGTCCTAGGAGGCCCAACTGGACTTCGAAAGGTGTTCCGGCCAGTTCGGGATGGTATTCGAAACGCTGTCTCTCAAAATATTGTACCTTCAGGAGGCGCTGACCGTTGGCATCGGGTTCGTGGATCTCCTCGGATATGGGGTATCCGAAGACGGCCAAACCGCCGTTGGCCTCCCAGAACTGGCGGAATTTGCCGCGGAGGGTGTGTCCCGTCTCCGGGAAGTACAGAGGGTCGTCGCCGGCCGAGGCCGCAACGTGCCCCTGGTCGAACTGCCTATAGGCGGTCACGGCCCTTCCGAGGAGGGAGAGGGTTACCTTGTAGGGGTCGGGAAACTCGGGGTGGTACTCGAACCTAGCCCTCTCAAAGTACTGGACCGTCAGGCCGTTTTCCACGATCTCGTCGGTGAGGGGGTACCCGAAGATGCGCAGGCCTCCGTTGGCGTACCAGAAGGATCTGAAGCCGTAGGCCAGGTTGTGGCCTGTCTGGGGGAAGTACTCTGCGTTCGGATTGCCCTCTATGGGCGCCGAAGGGGCGGTAGGCGGCGGAGTAGGGGTGGGAGTGGGGGTCGGACTCGGCGTGGGCGTGGCTGGTGGAGCCTCTTCCTCGGGATAGGGTGTGGGCGTTGGCGGCAGGTCGGGCGGGGGATCCCCGAGCCAGAGGAAGGTGACGTCCACCCAGTCATTGTGCGTCATGCCGAGGTCGTCCCAGAAGGTGCCGTCAGCGATGTCTATGCCGAAGGGTGCAGTCACCTTACGGCCCTGCTCGTCGAGGCCGCCGTTGTAGTTGTCGAAGTAGGCGGCCTGAGCCTGGGGCACGCCCCTGGGCAGATCGCCCCACATCTCCCGCACGGGGTCCCAGTAGTTGTCCTTGGTGTTCCAAGGGCCCACATCCCACACAGGGGCCAGTGCCCTGCGTCCCTTGTAGGATACGAGGACCATCTTTTCGTAGCTGCCCTTGGGAGCTAGAGCCTTGCGGGAAGGAAGCGCGACGAACCTGTCCCTCTCCCGTATCACGTGGCCGTTGGCCGTGGTTGCTCCTACAAGGCCAAGGCGTGCCGCAAAGACCCGGTAGGTTGGGGCGGGGCCGGCTGCGCCGCCCGGGACCGCAGCAGTGGCCACCGCCGCGGCCACCGCCAGCGGCAGTATGACGAGAATCCACCTCAAACTTGGCTACCTCCCTTCACCCCCAGGGGACGGGTAGCCCTCACGCGCTAGCGCACTGGCACCAGAAAATCCGCCAGCATGTAGCCCACGTTGCCGGCTGGATCCTTGACGTTCCTCCAGATCTGCCCATCCACCTTCTGGTCAGGGCCCACGATCTCAAGTACGGTGCCCACGGGCACTGCCACTACGACCTCCGCAGAAGTGCCCGGCTTGGCTCGCATGTTCACAGGCACATCGGCATTGGCGACCCTCACCTTCTCAGGCCCCTGGGTGGGGCTGGGCTGTGCCTGCGGGGTGGGTTGTTCCGTGGGTACAGATGCGGCCTCAGGGGTTTCAACCGGCGTAGCGGTAGGCTGTGCAACGATCTGCCCCGAGGCGGTGAACCTCCACTGACCAAACATGGTGTAGAAGGTCAAGAAGGCCACGGCCGCAATTAGGGCTACCACCACGATCTCAGGGTAGCGCCGCTCTGTGTGCCTGGGCTCGTCTAGTTTCGGTGTGTCTCCTTCCAAATTGCCTCCAGGTTGGAGCAGGGACTGAACCGCTTGGTCGCCTTCCTGCAAATATTACTCATGGAGGTCGGGTTTCGCCAGGAGGCCTAAGGCTCACATCTCCGGAAGTCGGTGGAATCCAGGTCTGGAAAGAGCTTGTCCAGTTCATAGAGCTCAGCGGCTCTGCGGTTGGCCTCGTCGAGGTTACCACTCTCGAGGAGATCTGCCAGCGAGGCGAACCTGCCCAGATGCGCTTCAAACCTTTCCACGGCATATTCTGCCGCCTGCCCTGTGGTGACAAGGAATGGCCAGTCGCTGGACTGAAGCAGGAGTAGTTCTCGGCAGAGCTGTCTTAGGGCCGGCTGGGCCCTTTCCATCTGCGCAAACCGCTCGACCAAGGCCTCGAGCCGGCGTTCTGCACCATGGATCAGGGGCCACATCCACTCGGTATCGGCATTCAGCCATGTGAAATGCCCGCCTCCCTGGCCCCATGAGCTTTCAGGTAGGGCCAGGACCTCTGTAGGTGGGTTGGCTTCCACGTACTCGCTGGCCGTGACCACCTGTATCAGCTTTTGATCTGAAAGCAGACGGAGGACACGTTCGAGCCAGTCTATCCCCTCGTACCACCAGTGTCCAAAGAGTTCCGTATCGTAGACAGCGGCAAGGATGCCGCGGTTGCCGGTGCTGGCGTTGTACGCTGTGAGCTCCTCGATCACCAAACGTACGAAGTGCTGGCTGTGCTCAGCCACGCGCCACCTAGCGGCCGCTGGGCTGTACGGTTCCTTGGCGGCTAGCTCGGTCTCCCGTCCGGTCACCCGCCAGTACTGAAGGCCGGAGACACCGTCCTTCTTGTGGAACTCCCGGTACCAGAAGTCGCCGGGGTATCCCTGCTGTGCCGACCACACCTGTAGGCCAGTGCGCTCGTTGCGCCCTATGGCAGCTACCTCGGGCGTCTGAACCCAGTAGGGCCTGAAGGTGGTGAGTTGGGTTGGTTCCGGATATGGTTTTGAGGGCACCACGTAACGCCTTGCCACCATGCCATAGGGTCCTACGGCGTCCCCCAGGGCCTTTCCCACAGGAAGGCCGCCTTTGATGGCATGGGTCTCGACGAAAAAGAGTTTCAGGCCCAGTCCTGCTAGGAAGGCCTCAAGTCCTGGCCGCACGTGCTCGTTCTCCGACGACCAGTAGGCTGGCCGGTATCCGCACTCCGGCAGCCAGACCGACTTTGGGTCAGCACCCAAGAGCCTCCGGTAGCTTCGGACCCCGGTGGCCAGTTGGCCCTGTATCGAGAAATCCCTGCCCAAGAGGGGCAGGTAGGCGTGGGTGGCGGCGCTCGTAAGTATCTCCAGATACCCTTCCCGTTGGAGCTGTGCGAAGGCCCCCACGATATCCCTGGCAAAGCTCTCCCTGAAGGCGCCGAGCAGCTCGGCAAACCTCTGGTGGTACATGCTTGCCAGTTCTTCGAAGCGGTCATCGCCCTGGGAGTGGAACCGCTCGATGTCCTTCTCGGCCCTTGCTATCTTGTCTTCGGCGAACGCCTCGAAGTGCTGGACCACCGTGGTGTCCTTCATCTGTTCCGCCAGGACGGGCGTCAGGCTTATGGTGAGTTTGAAGGGGATCCCCTCTTCGGCAAGCCTGTAGAGGGCCACCAGGAGCGGAAGGTAAGTATCCAGGACTGCCTCGTGGATCCACTCCTCGCCGTGGGGCCACCTGCCGGCCTTGCGGCAGTAAGGTATGTGGCAGTGCAGGACAAAGGTGAAACATCCCAGGGGGGCCATCTCACGTCTCCGAAGGAACTACCTGCCAACTTATCCGGATTTGCTTGCTCGATCCGGCGGGGAGATGTACCTGCCACACCAGTACCAGGGTGGTCGCCTGATAGAGCCTCTCAAGGCCTCCTTCGGAGCTGGAGGTGCTTTCCAAGGGCATGAGCCATACCTGTGCGGAAGGGTCGACGTCAGCTCGGAGGTGGACATCTATGGCCCGGTTGTGGAGCTCGAAGCAGGCAACATCGTCAAGAAGCGCCCTGGCGTCTAGAGCCGTCCTGCTGCCATGGAAGGAGCCGTAGGCGTCCGGGTTCCGGGAGGCGAGAAGGTTCAGGTTCCATTCCGAGGCAAAGCGTGTAGCTGCAGGGCTGTCCCCCGGGTTGCGCAAGAAGTATCTCACCTCGAGCGTGGGGCCCACCATCCTGTACTCCTTCTCCACATGGGTCGATGGGCATTGTAGGCGGGCCCAAGGGCCTGGCTCGGTTCCCAGTGCCGCCACTTTCCACTCCAGCTGGGCCATGCTGAGGCCGACCTCGTTCCCCCTGCCGGCCTCGAAGGCTTCCGGCGAGGCAGCGGCCTCGAGCAGGTGCTCGACGGCGCTGATCCTGGGATAGCCATCGTAGGCTATGTTGGCGGCCGCCGATGGATCCTTGGTACGGAGGACCTCGTGTATGCTGACAACATCGGCGCCCGTGTCGACAGGCGCCCGCGCCAGGAAAGCCCTGTGATAGGCTTCGGGCCGCCTGGTGAGGCTGGCGGCCAGGTTGTGGCCCGGCCCTCTAAGGTCCCATTCCACCATACCCCCTCCCCACCGGGGTTCTATGTACAGGTTCATGTGCCGGCTCTCCAACAGGGCCTCTGGAAAGCCATCACAGTCGTAGTCCTCAAGCCTCGCTGAGGGCTTGGTCGAGAGGGCAGCATCGGCGAGGTTCTCGGACCGTATCAACCGGTTGTAGTTGGCTGAGCGGATATCGGGCAGGTAGATCCCGCCGAACACGCCATGCCAGTAAGGGCAGTTGCACTGGCCCTCCCACAGCAGGTCCAGGACCTTGGGGTCAACGCCCTTCCTGATGGCGGCGTGGGCCTTTCGGTGGACAAGCAGCATCTTCTTGTGCATTGCGTTCACTTCGGGATAGCGCGCCAGAAAGTTTCGCCAGAAGCCGCCTCGGAGGAATCTCAGTAGTTCTTTCCTACCTTGGGCCTCCAGCTCCTTGGTCGTTCTGTCGAACTCATAGGCCGCTTGGGCGGGCAGGGACCACGTCATCATCTCCGGATAGGAGGCACAGGGCAGGTAGACGGTGCCCATGGGCGGGAAAACTTCGGCGAACTGGCCAGGGGTTACCGTGGTAACCCAGTGGGCGTTCTCCTCCAGGGCAGAGAAAAAACGGTCCATCCAACTGTCCTGCCAACAGTGTCGGTAGGTGCCCGGCCACAGGCCGAATTTCTCCCCATCATCTCCCATAACGGCGATAGGGTTTGACGGCAAGTCCGTTAACACCTTGAGCCACTCTAAGACGCTCTCCACGCTGTGCCAGGGTATGCTGTAGCGCAGTTCCTTTAGGCTGGGGAACACCTGGAGGGTATGTCCCTGGTCCTCAGTAATGTAGTATCCGAAGAGCTGATGCTCCTCAAGGCCGGCAAGCTTGAAGTGGGCGTCGTCGAGCACGGTCCAGCGGAGGCCAACGGCCGAGTAAAACCTGGGAAGGTCGGGTTCCCACACCCGTTCGGCCACCCACGCTCCCCTGGGAGCTATGCCGAAGCGATCGGCCAGAAACCTGTTCATCTTCTCGAGCTGGCCAAGCCTGTCGGCTTCCGGTATAGAGGGCATGATCGGTTCGTAGTACCCGCCGGACAGCAGTTCGACCTGGCCCCGCCGTGCCAGCTGGGCCAGCCTGTCCAGGAAAGTGGGCCTGTGTTCGACGATCCAGTCCAAGAGGGGTCCGCTGTAGTGGAGCGAGACCTTGACGGCAGGATGGGCCTCCAACAGGGAGAGCAGAGGCTCATAGGCCTTGTCGTAGGCTTCCTCAAAGACCCATGGAAAGTTGCCCACCGGCTGGTGGTTGTGTATCACGAGTGCCAGATAGACATGGCTCATCGTGCTTTCAACCTGGGATAGCCGCTGCGCCAGAGCTTCGCCAGTTCCTGACCGCGCGGCATCCGGCCGGTGGAGAAGTAGTGGTCAGCCACTGTGCCGACCACGTAGGTGCCGGCGTAGGCTACTGCAGCCTTCGGAAGCACAGCCAGAGGTGCCGGAAGGAGGCCCACCAACTGCCGCGCCAGATATCGCCAGCCAAAGGCACCGGCTATCACCGAGGCTATCTCGGGCAGGATAGAGGTAATGCCGTCCTGCCCGTATCCGTGGACAAGGGCAAGCTTGTACACCAGCAGTATCTGGTTCTTGGTGAGCAGGGCCAGCTCGCTGCCAAGGCTGAGGAGCGTCCCCAGGACGGGCACAAAGGCTGGCAGGGTAGCGGCTACAGCCAACTGAGCGTTAGCGGCCGCCGTGGAATGGATGAGGTGCTGGACAACCGTGGGCTTCAGGCCGGGGAAATTGCTGGCCAGGGCCAAGGGCATGTCGGGATAGAGCTCCAGCAGCCTCGGTGCCACCATCTCTCGGAAGACGTCGGCGTTTAGGGACGGCACACGCAGCACGGTGCCCTCTCGGGAGGGTGGTAGGCCAACCCTTATGGAGATGAGCCGTCCCTCCCACATGAGCGGCAGAAGGCCCGACTGTACCGCAGGCGATGCTTCCCCGACCACCACGTGGAGGGCCAAGGCGTTAGGCTCCGGTTGGCCTTCGGTAGTCAGCAGTCGCGGCGCGTCTGCCGGCCTGAGCAGGCCCAGCAGTTCCTGTTCCAGGGTTGTGTCCCCTGGCACCAGATAGAGGGGGATGCGGGTCCCGAACTGCTCGCGAAGGGGCTCCAGCCGTACTTCCCTGGCCAGGGCCGCCAGCTCGGTGAGCCGGCTCATGGTTTGCTCCCGAGGAGCAACTCGATGGCTCTGGCAAGCATCTCTCGCTCCCCTTTGTAGCTCAGCAGTTGCAGGGCCTCCTCGTGCGATACCCAGCGAACTTCCTCTACCTCCCAGTCGTGGCCCGAGGTGTCTCCAGACACGTACTGCATAAGGTAGAAGTGGACCGTCTTCTTGTACCGTACCTTCTGGACCGGATCGGCATACCAGTAAGTGGACTCTCCCACTTTGGCCACGATCCTGCCCCGAAGCCCTGTCTCTTCCTCGACCTCGCGCAGGGCCGTCTCTTCGGGGGCCTCGTGCTCCTCCACCAGGCCCTTGGGAAGGGACCACACCTGGTCCCCACGCATGTCGTAGTGTCGCGTGATGGCCACTTCGAGCCGGCTGCCGCTGTACCGGAAGAGTATTCCGCCAGCGGAGACCTGCGTTCTGACTGGCAGCCTGGGCACTCCATTACCTCACAGCGCTGCCTCATGAGGGGCCTTGAGCTCCGCAAGAGCCCGGAGCACCTCCGAGGCCACCTGGGACGTGGGCACATGCCGCTGTTGGCCGGTCGACATAGTTTTCACGATGGCCTCGCCCCGCGCCGCCTCGTCGGGGCCAGCTATGACGGCGATGGGGATTCCCTTTCGGTCTGCGTACCTCAACTGTTTGCCGATATCGCTCCGGTAATCGCAGTACAGGTCGCTCCGTATGCCTGCCGACCGGAGCTGCTGGGCTATAGATATGCTGAGGCCCAGAAGGTCCTCTTGGAAGACGGTCACCAGGACGTCTACTACAGTGGCCTTTTCGGGCCACAGGCTGAGCTCTTCGATGACGTCGATCAGGCGCTCCAGGCCGAAGCTGGTGCCCACGGCCGGTATGTCCTGTCGCGCGAAGGTGCCAACCAAGTGGTCGTAGCGGCCTCCCCCCGTGATGGAGCCTACCTTGGGCTCGGAGACTACCGTCTCGAAGATGGGGCCCGTGTAGTAATCCAGCCCTCGGGCAAGGGCGAAGTCGATCTGTATCCACCTGTCCCCGAGCCCGGCGGCCTCGAGGTGATCGAGGATCTCCCAGAGCTCGGCAATCCCTTCCTGGGCCTGAGGGTAGTCCGCCAGCCGCCTGCGGGCCAGCTCCAGCTTCTCGCGGCTGTTCCCGGCCATGGCGGCGAGCTCTAGCACCCTATCCACGACCTGAGGTCCAATGCCCGCTTCGTTCAGTTCCGCTCTAACGGCATCGATGCCCACCTTCGGAAGGCTGTCTATGGCACGGAAGACGGCCGGCCGTTGGGAAGGCGCTGCCCCTGCGTACTCCACCATGGCCGCCAGCAGTTTCCGGTTGTTGAGGTGGACCTGGAACCCGTTGAAGCCGAGCCGCTGCAAGCCGCGGCAGGTTACCAAGAGGCATTCGGCGTCGGCCAGCATGGAGGGCGTGCCCACTATATCGGCATCGCACTGCCAGAACTCCCTGTAGCGGCCCTTCTGGGGCCTGTCGGCACGCCACACCGGTGCGATCTGATAGCGCTTGAACGGGAACACCAGCTGGTGGCGGTACATGGCCACGGCCCTTGCCAGGGGCACCGTGAGGTCGTACCTCAGGGCCACGCGGCGCCCGCCCTTGTCGACAAACTTGTAGATGAGCTTTTCCTCCTCCCCGAACTTTCCCTCGAGGGTCTCGGCATACTCGATCGCGGGTGTGTCGAAGGGTTCGAAGCCGTGCTCTTCGAACACCTCTTTGAGGGTGTTGATGACCCTGCTGCGCAGAATCATGCGCTGGGGAAGGAAATCCCGGAAGCCCTTCAGAAGCTGAGGGCCCTGCTGTGCCATCGGTCTCCGCGTTGCATGGAACAAGGACTTTAACTGATTTTAGCATACCCGCTTCCTGAGACGGCCCGCGCTCACCAGGGCGATCCCTTCGGCCGCGCATCTGAGGGGCCGGGGCAGGGTGGTAAAATAAGGTGTGGCCTGTCAGCCAGGCAGGTCGGGAGGAACATCCCAGGTGATCGAACCTGCTGTACTCGTCCTTAACCAAAACTACGAGCCCATCCATGTGTGCAGTGCCCGCAGGGCACTGGTACTTGTCTTTAGGGGCAAAGCTGAGGTTCTAGAGGAGAACCACCACGTGATGCGGTCCGCCAGCCAGGCCTACAGGGTGCCCTCGGTGATCAGGCTGGTCTACCTCGTTCGAAGGCCCCGTCCCACCCTGCGCCTGACCCGCAAGGAGATCTTCCTTCGTGACAACTACACCTGTCAATACTGTGGGGTTAGAACCAGGGACCTGACGCTCGATCACGTTGTGCCCCGCTCCAAGGGCGGGGCTCATACTTGGGAAAACCTCGTTAGCGCCTGTAGGGCCTGCAACCATAAGAAGGGGGGCAAGACCCTTCAGGAGGCCCACATGCGTCTCCTCAACCAACCCACAGCACCCAGGGTGCACAGCTACTACGTGATCCTCCGCCGGGCCCAGGGCCGGCCCAACCCAGAATGGGTACGCTATGTGCCGGGCCTAGAGGTGTCGTCCCGGGAGTTCCTTTTGGATGCTTGATCTCCACTTTATCCGCGAGCACCCAGACATCGTCCGCAATGGCGTGGCCCGCAAGGGAGAGGTGGCCCCCATCGACGACATACTGGCCCTGGACCTGGAGCGCCGCAACCTTCTGAGGGATGCGGAGGCTCTGCGTGCCCGCCGCAACGAGGTCAGCAAGAGAATACCTAAGATCCCTCCAGGCTCCGAGAAGGACTCGCTCATCGCCGAGATGCGGCAGGTGGGTGACAGGATACAGGAACTGGAAGAACGGCTCAGGGGGGTAGAGAAGGAGCTGGATGCACTGCTCCTTCTGGTGCCCAACCTGCCCCATCGCAGCGTGCCCTATGGCCGCGGAGAAGACGACAATGTGGTGGTACGGTACTGGGGCCAACCCCGCGAGTTCGACTTCCAGCCGTTGCCCCATTGGGAGCTGGGAGAAACCCTGGATATAATCGACTTCGAGAGGGGCGTAAAAATCTCGGGGCCTCGCTTCTATGTGCTCAAGGGGGCGGGTGCTAAGCTGGAAAGGGCGCTGATCAACTTCATGATCGATCTCCACGTGGAGCGCCACGGCTACAAGGAGGTATACCCGCCCTTCCTGGTGAAGCGGGAGGCCATGGTTGGCACCGGCCAGCTGCCGAAGTTTGAGGACGACATGTACCTCTGCTGTAAGGATGACCTGTTTCTGAATCCCACGGCGGAGGTTCCGGTCACAAACCTTTACAGGGACGAGATCCTGCCCCCAGGTTCCCTGCCCATATACCACGTTGGTTTCACCACCTGCTTCAGACGGGAGGCGGGGGCCGGAGGCCGAGATACCCGGGGCGTAATCAGGGTGCACCAGTTCGACAAGGTTGAGCTGGTGAAGTTCGTGGAGCCCCACACCTCCTACGACGAGTTGGAGAGGCTAGTGCAGGAGGCCGCCGACGTGCTTGAAGCTCTGGAGCTTCCCTACCGCGTTGTGGAGATGTGCACGGGCGATCTCGGCTTTACCGCGGCCAAGAAGTACGACCTCGAGGTCTGGATGCCCGGGCAGGGCAGGTATGTGGAGATATCGTCCTGCAGCAACTTCGAGGCCTTCCAGGCCCGAAGGGCGAACATTAGGTACCGCCCTGCCCCTGGCGCAAGGCCCGAGTACGTACACACCCTCAACGGCTCCGGCCTGGCGGTGGGACGGACCTGGGCCGCCGTGCTCGAGAACTACCAACAGCCCGACGGGAACGTGGCCATACCTAAGGCCCTGATACCCTACTACGGCCGCGATACCCTGCTCTAAGCTGCTCTTTGAGCCTTGTTATATAATTAACAAGAAGGCTTTTCTTTAGACCTTTGGAGCTCATCGCATGGCTTCAGGCTATCTCGTGATAGCCGTCCTCCTCGCCCTTACTGTAGGCTTCGGGCTTGCAGCTCTTGCCCTGGGAAGGCTCCTCAGACCCAGCAGGCCCTTCGCAGAGAAATATATACCTTACGAATCCGGCATAACACCTACGGGCGATGCGAGGGTCCGGGTATCGAGCCGTTTCTACCTTGTGGCCATGCTCTTCGTCCTCTTCGATATCGAGACAGTGTTTCTCTACCCTTGGGCCGTGGCCTTCGACGTCCTTGGCCTCTACGGCCTTGTGGAGGCCGTTCTCTTCGTGGCCATACTCCTGGTCGCTTACCTCTATGCCTGGCGGAAGGGTGCCCTGGAATGGACGTGAGGCAGCGCTACAACGACGATCGCTTCATGCCGGGCATCTTCACCACTACCAAGGAGGCCCTGTTCAATTGGGCCCGGAAGGCTTCCATGTGGCCGATGCTCTTCGGAACTGCCTGCTGTGCCATCGAGATGATGGCTACCGGCATATCCCGCTACGACGTCTTTGAACGCTTCGGCATGCTATTCCGCTTTTCCCCCAGGCAGTCCGATGTCATGATAGTGTCGGGCACTATCACCTACAAGATGGCACCGGTCCTCCGGCGCATATACGATCAGATGCCGGAACCCAAATGGGTTGTAGCCATAGGCGGCTGTACCGTCGGGGGAGGGCCGTTCCCCACCTATGCGACCCTGCAGGGCATCGACCTGATAGTCCCGGTGGACATTTACGTTCCCGGGTGCCCGCCCATACCTGAGGCCTTTGCCCACGGCATCCTGCTTCTCCAGGAGAAGGTTAAGAGGGGCGAGTGCGCCGGCAGTCAGCCTGGGCTTAAGGGATCGCAGGAGCCGGGTGAGCGTATCGAAAGGTTGCGCAACCGATGATGGAGAAGGTGATCCCTGGAGAGCCCGGGATCTTTTCTAGACTGCGAGAGAAGTTCGGAAAAGCTATCCAAGAGTACAGCCAGTTCAGGGGCGAGCTCACCATCCGGGTCGACAAGGATCATATAGTAGAGATCTGCCTGTTCTTGAGGGACGAGCAGGACCTGCAGTTTAACTTCCTCACCGATCTCTGCGGGGTGGACTACCCGGCGCGCCGACGACGGTTCGACGTTGTCTACAACCTATATTCCATGCCGTACAACCGAAGGCTTCGACTGAAGGCCGCTGTGGGAGAGGATGAGAGTATCCCCTCGGTGGTTTCGGTGTGGAAGGCGGCCAACTGGCTCGAGAGGGAAGCCTACGACATGTTCGGCATCCACTTCTCGGGACACCCGGACCTCAGGCGGATCCTGTTGCCTGAGGACTGGCAGGCCGGCTGGCCCCTCAGGAAGGACTACCCCCTCGAGGGCTACAGGGTTCCGCTCTAGGAGGCGCGGTGGAGACCTGGGAAAGAGGCCGGCGGGAAGAGGAGCTGATCCTGAACATGGGGCCTCAGCACCCCAGTACCCACGGGGTGCTGAGGGTGGTGCTTACCCTCGAAGGTGAACTGGTGGTGGATGCCAAGCCGGTCATAGGATATCTGCACAGGGGCATCGAGAAGATAGCTGAGAACAAGCAGTACTACCAGGTGATCCCCTACACCGATCGGACCGACTACGTCTGTGCTCCCATAAACAACCTTGGGTACGTTCTGGCCGTGGAGAAGCTTCTTGGTATAGAGGCGCCGGAGCGGGCCCAGTACGTGAGGGTTATCCTCGCTGAGCTTTCCCGCATAGCCAGCCATCTGGTGTGGCTCGGTACCCATGCCATGGACATAGGCGCTATAACAGTCTTCCTATACTGTCTGAGGGAACGGGAGACGATCCTGGACCTGTTCGAGATGTTCGGCGGTGCCAGGCTCACCACCAACATCATGCGCATAGGCGGCTTCTACTGGGACACGCCTCCCGGATGGCTGGAGAAGGTAGGAGAGTTCTGCCGCCTCATGCCCGACCGCATCAGGGAGTATGAGGACCTTCTTACCGACAACCCTATCTGGATACGCCGAACCAAAGGGGTGGGCATCCTCTCCGCCGAGGATGCCATCCAGTACGGCGTGACGGGCCCCATGCTCAGGGGCTCCGGAGTGGCATACGATGTGCGCAAGGCCCATCCCTACTGCGTCTACGACAGGCTCGACTTTCTCGTGCCCACGGGCAGCAACGGTGACTCCTACGACCGCTACCTGGTGCGGCTGGAGGAGATGCGTCAGAGCGTGCGCATCATCCAGCAGTGCCTCCAGCAGATACCCGAGGGCCCCATGCGCACCGAGCATCCTCAGTACGTGATGCCAGCCCGTGAGAAGGTTTACACCACCATTGAGGAGATGACCAAGCACTTCGTCTGGGTTATCCACGGCATCAAACCTCCCGTTGGGGAGGTCTATCAGGCGGTGGAGAGTCCCAAGGGCGAGCTGGGCTACTACATCATCAGCGATGGCACCAATCGGCCCTACCGCATGAGGATCAGGCCGCCGTCCTTCGTGAACCTTCAGGCCCTGCCGGCCATGGTCAAGGGGGCTCTGGTGGCCGATGTGATAGCTGTGATCGGCACTATAGACATCGTCCTAGGGGAGGTCGACCGATGACGGTGCGGTCCGAGGGCCTCGATCTCTCGAAAGCCGAGGCCGTGCTGGCCCTGTACATCGGCCGCGATCCCTACGAAGATTTGCTCAACATGCTCACGGACATCCAGCGCGAGTACGGATGGGTGCCGCCCGAGGCGGTGAGGCTCCTGTCCGAGAGGTTCGGCATCGCGGAATCCCAGGTCTATGGCGTGCTGACCTTCTACAGCGACTTTAGGCTCCGTCCCTCGGCTGAGCACAACCTTGTGTTGTGCGAGGGGGTCGCCTGCTACTTCAAGGGTGCTGGTAGGCTCCGATGCCTGATAGGCCAGAGGCTGGGCCTTCGCAGTGGCGAAGTGTCGCCAGACGGCAGGTATAGCTTCGTGCGCACCAACTTCTGCATCGGTGCCTGCCATCTGGCGCCGGTGTTGGAGATCGACGGCACCCTCCATCCCGAGGTGGACGAGGACCGCATGGATGCCCTGCTACGGGCGCTAGAGGAACGCTGAAGCCATGGATAGGTTCGAGTTTCAAGCCCTCCGGGCGAAGGCCAGAGAGAAGTGGGAGAGGACATACCTCGGTGAGCTGCCGGTAATCCTGGTATCCATGGCCAGCTGTGCCGTCCTCTCGGGGGCTCTCGCCACCTATCGGGCCATTGAAGCGGAGCTCAGGAGGCTCGGCATTGAGGCCGTCCTGAAGAAGACTGGCTGCATAGGGGCCGACTTCTGGGAACCCCTGGTGGACATCGCCCTGCCGGGCAGGCCTCGCATCAGCTACGCCCGCATAACGGCTGAGAAAGTTCCCGACCTCTTGGAGAGCGTGCTGGTGCGGGGCGACCTCCGGCCGGACCTGGCTGTCGCCGTGTGGGATCGGGAGGCCTTCGACAGGAGCACCCAGAGCTACCAGGGCATTCCCGCTGCCCTCGATCACCCCTTCTTCGCGCCTCAGAAGAGGATAGTGCTGGCCAACGCGGGTTATGTGGACCCGGAAGACATAGATGACTACATAGCCAGGGGCGGCTACACGGCCCTGGTCAAGGCCCTCTTTGAGATGACCCCCGAGCAGGTCATCGAGCAGGTGAAGCTCTCCGGCCTCAGGGGCCGGGGTGGAGCGGGCTTCCCCACAGGCATCAAGTGGGAATCCGCGCGGGCGGTAAAGGCAGAGCCGAAGTACATGATCTGCAACGGCCATGAAGGAGAGCCTAACGTCTTTAAAGACCGCAGGATCCTCGAGAGCGACCCGCATCGGGTGTTGGAAGGCCTGATACTGGGCGGCTATGCCGTGGGCACGCCCAACGGCTACAACTTCATAGGCGGAGAGTACCCTCTGGCCATAGCCCGCTGGAAGCGTGCCGTGGAGCAGGCATACCAGTATGGCCTTCTGGGCGAGAACATCCTGGGCAGCGGGTTCAGCTTTCACGTGGAGACCAAGGTGGGTGCTGGGGGCTACATAGCGGGCGAAGGCTCCGCCCTCATGTTCAGCCTCGAGGGAAAGCGACCTATGCCTAGGACTAAGCCTCCTCGCTCGGTGGAGGCCGGGCTGTGGATGCGGCCCACTGCCCTGAACAACGTGGAGACCCTGGCCAACGTGCCGGACATAGTGGTCCGAGGAGGCGACTGGTACGCCTCCATGGGCACGGAGGGTACCAAGGGGACGAAGGTCTTCACCTTCGCAGGCCATGTGGTGCGCACGGGCACCTTTGAAGTGGAGGTAGGCGCCACCATGCGCCAGATGGTCTACGATATCTGCGGCGGGATACCGAACGGACGGGAGCTGAAGGCCGTACAGTGCGCGGGCCCCTCAGGTGGATGCCTGCCTCCCCAGTTCATCGACCTGCCGGTGGATTTCGAGTCCCTCGATCCTGCGGGCACCATGATGGGCAGCGGAGGGATGATCGTTCTGGATGACTCGGTCTGCATAGTGGATTATGCCCTGTACTTTGCCCGTTTCAACGCCGAGGAATCTTGCGGCAAGTGCACCCCGTGCCGTATAGGCACTGAGGCCCAATACGAGATCTGGAAGCGCATCGCGGCGGGGGAAGGTCGGCCGGAGGATCTTAAAGCCCTGGAGGATTCCAGCCGGGCCATGATGGAGCTGTCCCTGTGCGGGCTGGGCCAGACAGCTCCCCTGCCCACCCTCAGCGCCCTGCGCTTCTTCAGGGAAGAGCTATTACAGCACATCCGTGAGAGAAGGTGCCCTAGAGGGGTCTGCGAAACCTCTGTGGGTGCCTTTGCGAGGTAGACCATGCCCGAAGTCACCCTGTTCATCGACGGCAAGCAGGTGGTGGTACCCAGAGGGACCTACCTCATCGAGGCGGCTCGGCGCCTGGGCATATCCATACCCAACTTCTGCTATAACCCGCGCCTGAGGCCCTACGGTGCCTGCAGGCTCTGTGTGGTGGAGATGGAGGGCAGGAGGAGCGAACTGATAACCTCCTGCTCAACACCTGTCCGCGATGGCATGCGCATACGCACCGATTCGCCGAGGGTGGCGGAGGCCCGGCGTGCCCTCATAGAGATGTTCTTGGTAGACCATCCTCTGGACTGCCCTGTGTGCGACAAGGCTGGGGAGTGCTGGCTCCAGTTTTACTCGTACGATACCTCCACCAGGGCGGACAACCCCCTCCGTAAGCCCAAATACGCCCACCGCATCGACCATCTCAGCCCGCTGATTGACATCAAACGTGACCGATGTGTGCTGTGCTATCAGTGCGTGCGTGTATGCGACGAGCTGATCGGGTCCAGCACCTTGGCGGCCGTGGAACGGGGCGCACAGACCTACATAGATACTCCCTTCGGGCAGGACATGCTGGAGGCCAACTGCGTCTCGTGCGGCCTGTGCATCCAGGTTTGCCCCGTGGGATCGTTGCTGAGCAGACCCTTTGCTGAGCATGCTTGGCGTCTTAAAAAGGTGCCCACCGTGTGCAACTACTGCGGCTTAGGCTGCAGTGTGGAGCTGAACGTGGTAGATAACAGGATCGGTCGCACGACGTCGAGCCTTCGTCTCGGCTTCAATGACGGGCTTCTCTGTGCCAAAGCCTACTTCGGGTGGGATGCCCTCTGCCATCCACAGCGGCTCCGGACGCCTCTGGTTCGTAAGGGCGATACCTTCGTGGAGGCCACCTGGGACGAGGCCCTGGACCTGGTGGCCCGCAACTTTGCAAGGGCCCGAGGCAGGTCCTTCGCGGTCCTCGGCTCCGACCAGCTGACCAACGAGGAGAGCTATTTGCTGCAGAAGTTCGCCAGGGCCGTCATGGGGAGCAACAACGTGGCCAGCCCTGTCACTAGAAGGCAGGGTGTAGCTCTGCGACTGATGGCCCAGAGCCTTGGCTACCCGGCGATGACCAATTCCTTGGACGACATTGTTCGCGGTGCACAGTGTCTTCTGGTCGTCGGCGACCTGGGCGCCAGCCATCCGGTGCTCAGCTACAGGCTCCAGCACCGGGTCAGGTTCCAGGGCGCGAAGCTGATAGTGGTGGGGTTCAGGGAGACAGCCCTCGCGCGCAGGGCGAACTACTGGCTGAAGGCACTTCCCGGCACCGAGGCGGCAGTGCTTAGGGCGATGCTGGCCATAGTGCTCAGGAGAGGCCTGGCCGACGAGGCCTTTATCAGGGAGCGGGTAGAGGGATATGATCGACTGATCAACTCCGCACTCAGGATCAACGTGGACCGCGTGGCCGATCTGAGCGGCGTGCCTTCAGAGCTGATAGACGAAGCCGCCGTGGCATTCGCTACGGGCGGATCGATGAAGGCTCCGTCGCCGGATGCCTATCGCCCTCCCAGCGCTGTGCTCTTCAACTCGGAGCTGACAGCCATGGCCGGCTCCGAAGCTGCCGTGGCCGCACTGATCGACCTCGCCCTTGTTACCGGGAACGTGGCGCGGGAAGGGGCCGGAGTGAACCCCCTCCTGGATGGCGCCAACGAGCTAGGAGCCTTGGACATGGGCATGGCACCCGATATGCTGCCTGGCTACGTTCCTGTGGGCAGCGAGGCGGCCCAGCATCTGCTCCAACGGTGGGGTGCCCGCGATGCTGCCCTCGATGCCCCGGGTCTGGACGCAGTGGCCATATTGGACCGCGCCGCCAGGGGAGACATATCTGCCCTCTACGTGGTGGGCGATAATCCTGTGCGGTGGGCTCCGGATGCCCGTGCGGCGGAGGCCCTGAAAGGGACCTTCCTGGTGGTTCAGGACATCTATCTGACAGAGACCGCCATGCTGGCGGATGTGGTCCTCCCTGCGGCTAACTTCGCCGAGAAGTTCGGCACATTCACCGCCACCGATAGGAGAATCCAGCTGGTTCAAAAGGCGTTGGAGCCGCCGGGCTCGGCCCGGCCCGACTGGTGGATCATACTGGAGCTGGCCAGCAGGCTAGGGGCTGAATGGGACATCGCGGACCCGGTGGACGTCCTGCGGGAGATCCGGGAGTTGGTTCCGATCTATTCAGGGGCAGATCCGGACGTGCTAGCAGCGGGAGGGCTGAGCTGGCCAGCCATGGGAGATGTGGGTGGACAGATCCTTTACTCCCGTGGTTTCTCCACGGGAAAGGCTAAGCTCCTGCCGGTCGAGGGTTTCTTCACGCCGGTGATGGTCGACGATGAGTTTCCGCTCCTCCTCTGGCAGGGGAGGGACATCTACTATCTCCAGCGGAGCACCATGCTGGCCAGGTCCGATAACTTGGCCAGGGTGGATGCGGGGCTCACGGTGGAGCTTTCGCCTAGCGATGCAGCCAGGTTTGGCGTAACCCAGGACTCCATTGTGGACGTGGTGACCCCACACGGCAAAACCGCCGCCCGGGTCGTGATCCGAAGGGATCAGCTGGAGGGCACCGTCTCCATACCCTTCGGCTACAGGGACATGGTGGAGACCCTGTTCGGTCAACCCCGGGTGGATGAAGGCTCCGGGACCCTTCAATACAGGCCTACGCCGGCCAGATTGGAGCGCAGAGCCTGATGGACCCCGTTGTCCTGGTGATACAGCTCGGACTGATGGTTGTAGTTTTTGGCGCTGTGCTTCTGATCATGGCCTACCTGACCTATTTCGAACGCAAAGTGATGGCCAGGATGCAGGTGAGGCTGGGACCGATGAGGGCCGGGCCGCACGGGATACTTCAGCCCATTGCCGACGGGCTGAAGTTGCTGGCCAAGGAGGACGTGGTGCCCGCCGGTGCCGATAGACCCGTCTTCCTCCTAGCACCCCTTGTCTCCTTTGTTATGGCCGTAGCAGCCTGGGCTGTCATACCCTTCGGCGACACTGTAACCCTCTTCGGCCGGCGGGTGCCGCTCCAGCTGGCTGATATCAACGTTGGGGTGCTCTACATACTGGCTCTGGGCTCTGTGGGGGTGTACGGCATAGTGCTGGGCGGTTGGGCTTCCAACAACAAATATGCGCTCTTGGGGGCCCTGAGGTCATCGGCCCAGGTCATCAGCTACGAGATCTCCCTGGGTTTCGGACTGATGGGGACGATCCTGCTGGCCGGAACCCTTAGCCTCAACGGTATCGTGGAAGCCCAGCGGAGCATGGGCCTTTGGTTCCTGTTCCTGCAGCCGGTGGGGTTTGCTGTCTACCTCATATCGGCTATAGCCGAGACCAACCGGCTGCCCTTCGACCTTCCAGAGGCGGAATCGGAGCTGGTGGCTGGCTTCCACGTGGAGTATTCGGGCTTCCGCTTTGCCCTGTACTTCCTGGCCGAGTATATCCACATGCTGGTGGTATCGGCCTTGGCTGCCACCCTCTTCCTCGGCGGATGGCTGCCGCCCTTTGGCCTGCCCCTGCCGCCGACCCTGTGGTTCTTGGCCAAAGTGGCCCTGTTTATCTTCATCTACTACTGGCTCAGGGCCACGCTTCCTAGGTTCCGGTACGACCAGCTCATGTCGCTGTGCTGGAAGGTGCTCTTCCCCATAGGCCTCGGCAACGCCATGCTCACGGCCGTGGGCAAACTGTTGGTGATGGGCATAAGGTAGGGAATAGGTATGGCTGACATACTCGACAGGTTCAAAGGTTTCTCCGTTACGTTCAGGGAGGCCCTGAACCGGCCTGTGACGGTGCAGTATCCGCAGGAGAGAAGACAGTTCGCCCCCAGGTTCAGGGGCCTGCCCGTCCTGGTCACCGATCCACAGACGGGGATGGAACGGTGTGTTGCCTGCGGCCTGTGTGCTACCATCTGCCCCAACGACTGCATATCCATGTCGGTGGTGGAGGACGAGGTCAAAGGTCGGCGTCCGGGCTACTACACCCTTAAGGTGGATAGGTGCCTCTTCTGCGGCCTGTGCGAGGAGGCCTGCCCGGAGGATGCTATCGTCATGTCCCATCACTTCGAACTGGCCACCGATGACAGGAGTCAGAACGTGTACGACAAGGAGAAGCTGCTGGAGCTTGGCAGAGGATACTCCAGCAACTCGGTGCTGGGTTGGAGGCGTACCTGATGGTGCCCGCCCTGAGCCCTGAGATGGTGGCGTTCCTGTTCCTCTCGGCTGTAGCCGTGATCAGCAGCGTGGCGGTCATTGCGGCTAGGCACCCGGTGCACTCGATAGTTTTCACCATGGTGACCTTCTTTCATCTGGCGGGGCTGTACGTACTCCTGGGTGCCGAGTTCCTGGCCGTTATCAACGTCCTGGTGTATTCGGGGGCCATCATGGTGCTCTTCCTCTTCGTAGTTATGATCCTGCAGTTGAGGGCTATCCCCGGAATACCTCAGTTCCACAGGGGACAGGCCTTTGTGGCACCCCTTGTTGCCGCGCTGTTCCTGGGAGAAATGGGGTACGTGCTGTTCTTGGGCGTGTCGGCCGGCAGGGTGGACGTCTACAGCCCCGAGGCAGTACAGGGCATGGGCGGGAATGTGGCTGCCCTTGGGACCTTTCTCTACCGCCAACAGCTCCTTCCCTTCGAGGTGGCCTCGCTCATACTGCTGGTGGCGGCGGTGGGCGCCATCGTCCTGGCGCGCAAGGAGATTGGCGAGCCCGGTCCGCGGAGAGGCTGATGGCGATCCCGCTGGAGTACTATCTGGCTGTCAGCGGCCTCCTCTTTGTGGTGGGCCTTCTCGGAGTGCTTATCAGAAGGAACGCCCTGATCGTCTTCATCTCCGTGGAGATACTCATGAACGGGGTGAACCTGGCATTGGTGGCCTTTTCGCGGGCATTGGACTCCATGGTGGGCCAGACCTTCGTCATCTTCATTGTCACGGTGGCTGCGGCGGAGGCCGCCGTGGGGTTGGCTCTGATCATGGGCCTGCAACGACAGAGGGACACGGTGGATGTAGACCAGGTGGATCTGCTCAAGGAGTAGACCCCTCATGGCAGCAGCTTTGTGGCTCATACCGGCCCTTCCCCTGACGGCCTTCCTGGTGAACGGCCTGCTTGGCCGGCGCTTCATAGGTCGATGGGCGGGCCATTTGGCGTCTGTTCTGGTAGGTGGATCGCTGGGATTGGCGTTGTACATCTTTGCTCCCTCGCTTGCGGGCCTGAAGGTCCAGCACACCCTCTATCTCTGGATCCCCGTCGGCAGCCTTCAGGTGCCCGTGGGCCTGTTCTACGACAGCTTGACCCAGCTCATGTTGATAGTGGTCACAGCCTGCTCCTTCCTCATCCACGTGTACTCCATAGGCTACATGAGGGGGGACCCAGGCTACCACAGGTTCTTTGCCTACCTTCCCCTCTTCACTTTCTCGATGCTGATGCTGGTGCTGTCTTCGAACCTGCTGCAGCTGTACGTCTTCTGGGAAGCTGTGGGTCTATGTTCCTACCTGCTTATCGGTTTTTGGTACGAGAGGCAGTCGGCAGCTGAGGCGGCCAGGAAGGCCTTTATAGTGACCCGGGTAGGGGACTTTGGGTTTTCCCTGGGCGTGATGTACGCCTTCGTGCTGTTCGGCACCCTCGACTATTCTGAACTGTTCGCCAAGGCGGGCACGGTGGAGGCCTCATCGCTTACACTGCTGACCTTGCTGCTCTTTGCTGGTGCCGTGGGCAAGTCGGCCCAGTTCCCTCTCCACGTGTGGCTTCCTGACGCCATGGAGGGGCCAACTCCAGTTAGTGCCCTAATACACGCTGCCACCATGGTGGCGGCTGGGGTATTCATGGTGGCGAGGCTCCAGCCCCTCTTCTCGTTGGCCCCTACGACCCTCCTTGTGGTGGCGCTGATAGGGCTTGGCACGGCCCTTTTGGCCGCGAGCATAGGTCTGGTGAACAACGATATCAAGCGCATCATGGCTTACTCCACCATTAGCCAGCTGGGATACATGTTCTTCGGCCTGGGGCTGGGTGCCTACGCGGCCGCTCTCTTCCATCTTGCCACCCACGCTTTCTTCAAGGCCTTGCTGTTCCTGGGGGCGGGCAGCGTCATGCACGGTACCGGCGGGGAGACCGACATTAGGAAGATGGGAGGCTTGGGCAAGTACATGCCCGTGACCTTCGCTGCCACTGGCGTCGGGGCGCTTGCCCTGGCAGGCTTCCCTGGCTTCAGCGGGTTCTGGAGCAAGGATGAGATATTGGCGGCTGCCCTGGTTCGAGGGCAGGAGCACGGCCTGTACCTTGTCCTTTTCCTGCTTGGCCTACTGGGGGCCTTCATGACCGCCTTCTACGCCTTTCGGATGGTCTTCCTGACCTTCACGGGAGAGCCCAGGTTCGACATCCATAGGTCGCATGTCCACGAGTCGCCCCCGGTGATGACGGTGCCCCTGGGCTTGCTTGCTGTCGTCGCTGCGGCGGCCGGCCTGGTAGGGGTTCCGCCGGAGGCCGGGTGGATACATGGTTTCCTGGAGCCAGCCTTCTCGGGTTTGGCGGTGGAGCATCGTGAGGCGCCTTTAGGCCTGCTCGTGGTGTCTTCGGCGGTGGCCGTGGCCGGCATAGGGTTGGCTTGGGGCATGTACTACAGACGGTGGGCGTGGGCCGATCCCGAGCGTTGGGCTTCGAAGCTTAAGCCCCTGTATGTCCTGCTGGCGAGCAAGTGGTATTTCGACGAGCTGTATGGTGCCACCTTTGTGTCGGGAACCCGGTCCCTGGCCAGGGGCCTTTGGAATTTCGATGCACACGTTATAGACGGGGCCGTGAACGGCGTGGCGGCCATGGCTGCGGCCCTGAGCCGGGGTGCCAGGAAGCTCCAGACCGGACTGGTCCACAACTATGCCCTTATCTTAGCGATAGGGATGGTGTTGATGGTGGCCCTCTACTTCGTGGTGAGGTAGCCTATGGGCAGTGTGCCCCTGCTTTCCCTAACGATATTCCTGCCGCTTGCGGGCGCGGTGCTTGTATTGCTCTTTGGTCGTGAGCGACGCACGGCCGGGTACCTGGCGATGGCAACCGCGCTGGCGGACCTTGCCCTGGCTATCGCGACGTTGAGCCGTTTCCACGCGGGGGCGGCAGGGTTTCAGCTTGAGGAGAAGCTGCCCTGGTTCCCTGCTGCCGGCATCAGCTACCACGTGGGGGTGGACGGCCTGAGCCTGCTTCTTATGCTCCTCACTGCCCTGCTTACCGTGGCGGCGGTAGCCATATCTTTGGATACTGTGCACGCCCGGGTTCGACAATACTACGTGGTCCTTCTGTTGCTGGCGACAGGGATGCAGGGCGTCTTCCTGAGCCTCGATTTCTTCCAGTTCTATGTCTTCTGGGAAGTAACCCTGGTGCCCATGGCCCTGCTCATCGGGGTATGGGGCCACGGGAACCGGATCTATTCGGCGCTGAAGTTCTTCATCTACACGTTGGTGGGCAGTCTGCTGATGCTGGTGGCGATAATAGCTCTCTATTTCCAGCACGGTGCTATGACAGGGCTGTACACCCTCGACATACCCACTCTTGCCGGCGCCTCCGAGCCCTATCCGGTAATTTTCCAAAGGTGGGCCTGGCTTGCCTTCGCCCTTGCCTTTGCCATCAAGGTGCCCCTCTTTCCCCTGCACACGTGGCTTCCGGACGCCCATGTGGATGCGCCCACAGCGGGCAGCGTCCTCCTGGCGGGCGTACTCCTGAAGATGGGTGGCTACGGATTTCTCAGGTTCAACCTGCCCATGTTCCCTGAAGCTTCCCACTTCTTCGCCCCTGTGGTGATAGGGCTGGCCGTGGTAGCCATCATATATGGCGCCTTAGTGGCCCTAGCCCAGCCCGATCTCAAGAAGCTGGTGGCCTACTCGAGCGTGAGCCACATGGGTTTCGTGATGCTGGGGATCTTTGTCTTCAATCTTCAGGGAGCTCAGGGAGCTGTGGTCCAGATGGTGAGTCATGGGCTATCCACGGGAGGGCTCTTCCTGGCTGTAGGGGTGATCTACGAGCGGCTTCACACCAGGCTTCTAGATCAGATGGGGGGTCTTGCCAGCAGGATGCCAGCCTTCGCCGTGCTTTTCGGCATCTTTATGCTTTCATCGCTGGGGCTTCCTGGCACTAGCGGCTTTGTGGGAGAGTTTCTGGCCCTTCTGGGTGCCTTTCGGTACCGTTGGTGGGTTGCCGCGATAGCCTCCTTAGGGGTGATCCTGGCTGCCGTCTATGTGCTCTTCATGGCCCAGAGGGTGCTGTTCCTGCGGCCCACACCTAGTTCAGAAGGGGTCAGAGACGTGCACGGGTGGGAAGTAGCTGCCTTGTTGCCGGTAGCGGTGCTGATCTTGGTCCTTGGGGTGTACCCGGCCTCGGTGCTAGTGCTGGCTGAGCCCAGTCTGACCGCCATACTTCAGCAGGCAGGCCAGGGGATGGGCGCGGTGTTGGGTCTGGGGGCGAACTAGATGAGTGCCGCGGAAGTCCTGACCCTGGTCCCTGAATGCGTACTCCTGGCGGCAGCCCTGGCCATATTGCTCCTCGAGGCCCTGCTGAGGCGGCCAAGCCCTGCCCTGACGATGGGTATCGCCGTGGGTGGGTACGGGCTTTCCCTCCTGGTGGCAGTGGTGGGCTACGGCTCCGGGCCATCGGGGTTCTACATGGCCGGCCATGGGCCCCTCCTGGCCGCCGATAGCTTTGCTGGCTTCTTCCGCATCCTGGTACTGGCGGTGGGCCTTGCCACGGCGCTCCTGGTGCCAGAGTATGCCCGGGAGCGCAAATTGGCCTTAGGAGAGATGCTCTCTCTGCAGATGATATCCGCCCTGGGAATGGTCCTCACTGCTCGCTCGTTGGACCTGCTGATGCTCTTCGTGAGCATTGAGCTCTCATCGATAGGTCTGTATGTACTGACCGGCTTCGACAGGAGGGACAAACTCTCGGGCGAGGCCGCCATGAAGTACTTCCTTCTCGGCATCTTAGCCGCTGGAATATTGGCCTACGGCATGGCCTGGCTATACGGGACCACGGGCAGCACCCAGCTGCAGGCCGTGGCTTCGTACCTTCAGGGCAGGACGCCGGCTCCAGGCACTTTGCTGGCCATCTTCCTGCTGCTTGTGGGGTTTGGTTTCAAGATTGCCGCTGTCCCTTTCCACATGTGGACGCCCGATGCTTACGAGGGTGCGCCGACGCCTATCACTGCCTTCATGTCGGTAGGTCCAAAGGTGGCCGGCTTCGCAGCCCTTCTGCGGGTGTTTGTGGAGGGCTTAGGGGCCTACATGGAGCTGTGGCTGCCGGCTGTAATAGGTTTGGGTGTGCTCACTATGACCCTGGGCAATCTAGCGGCCCTGACGCAGTCCAGCGCGAAGCGGATGCTGGCCTACTCCAGCATCGCCCACACGGGCTACATGCTGGTAGGTGTCTCGGCCCTTCGGGCAGGCCCGGAGGCAGTTACATCTGTCCTGTTCTACGCGGCCGCGTACTTTGTGATGAACGTAGGAGCCTTTGCCGCGGTGAGCTGGGTCCAGAACCACGGCAGCCGGGGACTGATAGACGACTTTTCGGGCCTGTGGCACGGATCGCCAGGCATGGCGTTGGCCCTTACCCTCTTCATGCTGTCCCTAACGGGCATACCGGCCACGGTGGGGTTTCTGGGCAAATGGTTCGTGTTTGTAGTGGCGGTGAAGGCGGGGCTCCTGTGGCTGGCCGTTCTGGGAGTCCTCAACAGCGCCCTTTCGGCCTACTACTACCTTAGGGTCGTGGTCAATGTCTATATGAAAGAGCCCGTGAGCACCCTTGCCTCGCCGCGTCAACCCCTAACCACGGCCGCCATCGCCGTTCTGGCTTTGCTGACAGTCCTTCTTGGGGTATTCTGGGGTCCGCTGTACTCCCTGGCGGTTGGCGCGCAGTTTTGAGCGCTGCTGAAGCTAGGGTGAGGTGACGAGGAACTTCGCCGCGTAGGCGGAAAAGGCAAGGCTGAGCGTGCCCGTAACGGGTCCCAGAACTTCTGCAGCTCGTATGAGATCCGGCCGCTTCCCCAGGACCTTAGCTAGGGCCAGCTGGCCGGAGGCTGCAGCCAAGCTGGCGGCCAAATAGGCCGGCGTGTCGAGAGCTGGCAGAGCCACAGTGACAGCGGTGCTGGCAGAGAACCAGGCAGTGCCGGCCACAGCCATGCGAGCCAGGGCTCCTGCTGGTCCGCCAATCCCGTGTGCCGCCGCTGCGGCTTCCCCCAACAGCAGTATCCCCCAGAAGATGAGGCAGACGGCGCCTAGCTCAGCCGTGGCCTTTTGGTACCACTCCCCCATGGCAAGCCGGGCCCAGTCCTGCCACAGAAAGTTAGATAGGGTGGCCAGCGAGGCGATGCCCAAGGCCAAGGTGAAGGCGGCGGGCATCGCAGGGCGCCAGTTCCTGGGCAGGAAGCAGGATGTAGCTCCCAGGTGCGCCAGCGAGAGCGTGAAGAGGGCATCTCCGGCTATGTAGGGCGGTGGTGCACCGGGGGCGGGGAGGGCTGACCCACCAACGGCAAGCATTGCCCAAAGGCACAGGGCACGCCAAAGGGTCGGAGCGTGCTTAGCCTCCGATGAGTTAACAGGCCTTAAAAAGGCCACGGACAGCAGGCCCGAGGCCAGCACTGCTGTGCACAGCCCCGGATAAACCAGCACCCGCAGGAATACGTTTGATAGCCCCTCGGCCAACGCGTTCAAAACCGGCGCTCCAATGACCGTATATACCTGGCCACCACCGCCAGGAGTGCCAACAGGGCCGGGAGGGTTAGAGCGAGAGTGGGGAAGGGCAGGACGCTCAGGACCATGTCGCCCGAAGGGAAGAATACGGCCGACCAAGGGTCGGCAGTGACGAACATGGGGCCGAGGCCCTGGTAGAGGGCATCGGCGGCAGGGGCCACCAGATACCTCCAGGCCACCGGAAAAAGCAAGGGCGGAAATAGCGCCAGGAGCAGTGTGGGACCGGGGCGATGCGCTTCGGGGGCAGCGCTCAATGCCAACAGACCTGCAAACAGCAGGAGCGCGCCGTAGGCTGTGAGTCCGGCCTGGTGCATGGTGGCCGCACCCAGCCACAGAGGCACCAGGGACGACGCCAACCAGGCTACTGCTGTCGCCATGCTGCCGACATCACGCGCGGTGGGCTTCAGCGCCCACAGGGGGTAGATGAACTCGCAAGCCATGGCTGCGGCGGGACCCAGAGGGCCACCGACCGGTGCCAGGGCCAGCAAGCAGTAGCAGGGAAACGCCTCGTGCAGGGCGGCCGTGTTCCGGAAGACCTCCACCACGAGAGGCAACGCCACGGCGACCGACCCCACAAGGGCGGCGGTCGAGGGCCACGGCCCCAGGTTGAAGGTGCGTAGCAACAGGACCGCTACTGCCAGCCTCAATATCGATCCTTGCGGATGTTCGCGCCCCGGCGCCAGGAGGCTGAGAGGCCACAGTCCCAGCAGTGCCCATCCACCTAGAAATGTCGGGGCCCATGCCTCGGGTTCTAATGGGCTCTGGCCCGACGGCACGAGGGATCCACTGGGGCGGGAAAGGTGCACGTAGAGTCCACCCAACACGAGCACAGTGCCTAAAACCAGGTTGGCGTATCGTCGGGCTGGCACGCCCTCGCGCCAAAGATCCACAGCCGAGAGGGCTACCACCAGTGTCAGCGCCGCCGCAGTGACGAGCATGTGTCCGCTCATGGACGCAACGGCTGTGCCCAGCGCCATCAGGGCCAGCCACGGCGTCCAATTTTTGGGCCCTTTGGCCAGCAGGTGAACGGCCAGGGCCAACAACAGCCACGTAGAAAGACCGTCGGCCACCATGAGGTTGGGTATCAGAACCATCTGTTGGCGGGCAATGCTGGCAGGGAGGAGCGTTCCACCGGCTATAGCCGTGCCCAGCAAGCCGAGGGCCCAGGCCGCTGTTCGCCAGCGGGGCGCGGCGGCCAGCGGCGATGCGACGGCCAGGATAACGAGACCTACCGGTACCACCACACACCTTCCCTGGCCGTGGCGTACAGGCGCCTGTCGCTATGGGAACATGGGGACTGGTTACAGGTCAGTGATGTCACACAGGTGCTCTGGGATTTGGCCATTATAGCACGGCGAAGTTACAGGCGCTTCAGCCGCCTGACAGAGGGCATCCCGGGACGATCCTGGCAAGCCTGGCATGCATCTGTGGTGCGGGCTGAGGCGGTGCAGGCCTAAGGAGGCCCACGCTGGTGCGGGCCAACGGGGCTCCGAAGCCTGCGGTCCGGTAAGATGCTTTCGCAGCCGCACTTTCTCTAAGCACGGGGCTGTCTGCACCGTCAGCCTACCATTTGTTGTTGCTCCTCGGTTGGCGCAGCATCGGTCTCCTGTCGAGCGGCCGAGCCTCCGAGGGAGACGAGTAGGACACGGGACATTGAGGAGGTTCCCTGCATTAGATCTTGGCGGATTGACCTACAGCCAGGCCTGGGATCGGGAGGGAAAGCTATCGATGTCCAAAGGCTAGCTGAACAGCGTTAAACCCTGGTAAAATCAGGCGACATTGGCCGCAGGGCATGTAGTGAGGAAAGGAGGACCAACCATGCCTAGGAACCGCGTAGCCATGTACCTTCAGGACAAGCACCGCATCCGGGAGGAAGCCTTCGACTATGTCCGCTATGCAGAGGAGAGGGGTTTCGAGGCTGTGTGGCAGGCAGAGTCGCGCCTTGCCCGGGACGCCATTGTGCCCTTGGCGGCTTTTGCCGCCATTACCGACAGCATAAAGCTAGGCACGGGCGTGATCAACATATGGACCCGCAACCCTGCCCTGATCGCGGTCACCTTCTCGACCCTGGACGAGATAGCCCCTGGGAGGGTCATCTGCGGCATCGGTGCCTGGTGGGAGCCGCTTGCCTCCAAGGTGGGGGTAGACAGGCGCAAGCCCCTGAAAGCCATGCGCGAGGTGGTGACAGTGGTCCGCAGCCTGCTGGCCATGGAGAAGGTTAC
>FWWL01001735.1_pt1 | contig 49624 bp, 48 predicted proteins | sample 2228331 | NCBI WGS metagenome assembly FWWL01 (sample SAMEA103939775, study PRJEB20133) | metagenome | reverse complement strand
AAGGATTGAAACCTATAGGGGTGCGGCATGCCGTACCCCTACTTCCATTAAAACAAGGGTTGAAATCTCGTTTAAACAATCTGCTATTTATTTTGTGAATAGTTTTGTCAGTAAGACGATTGTCGCCAAAATTACAGCAAATGGCAGATAATGCAAAAAAAGGTGTGCTGCAAGATTTCCGTGCCTGATAACATAAGATAATTCAAATTTTAAGGGCTTCATCTTGATTGCTTGTGAAAGGATAATTTCAATCTCTTGCATAATTTCGGGTAAATAAAAGGGGTTAAAATACTTGACTTTTATGTACAAAAATATTTTTCCAGCAGCAACAATTTTTCGTGAATAAACAAGTCAAGAAGGCCTGCATATCACGATTTTCAAATCATAGTTTCTAAGATAACCCATCGCCCTGTCGAATCCTAATCTATTAGCCATAATTTTATGTGTATTTATCCGTTGAGTAGCAGAAAGTATCCCTACAGGGGAAAATATTCCAATGAAAAAGCTGGTTTCATGGGTTAATTTTTCATTAAATAGTGCGCCAAAAGCTAATATTAATGCAACAAAAAGCATAATAGAGCCAACAAGAATTCCAACTCTGACACTTCTTGCTTTGTGTGCATAAGGTTCAAACCACCTCACATTTGAAGGAATTCCTTCTGCTAATGTTATCATGTCCATTCGTGCCTTTAGAGACATATAGAAGCAAAGAAAAAGTGTTGTGGTTAAATTTAGAAGATATTATAGCTCAATAATTGATTGTTTTTTTTGGGTAAACTAACATTCCAGAACCATTGCCTTCAAAAAATCCTGCCTAACATGAATGGCTTATAAGCTCTATACCAAATCGCTCTCTTTCAACAGTTTAACTACATCAGGGGCCATAATTCTCGCTCTATGAATCTCTTTTAACCACTTATAACCAAGAATCTCTTCAACCTACTCCTTGTTGCCTCGGGCACATAATCAAACTTTGCCTCTATAGCTGGTAGCGCCATATCCGTGGCATTGGTTATCAAGCCCTGATAGATACCCTGCTGCATACCCTTTTGGATACCTTCATGCATCCACATATCTATGAGTGCCCTCATAATCTCACCGCCCTCTGTCCTTGTTGCCTCATTGGGCTTTACTTCATCTATTTTTAAGGACTTAGTCATATTATACTCATCTTTTCAAAATAACCTATAGCTTCCTTATCCCTGCCAATGATCTTTGTCATTAACTTCCCTATCTCGCTGATTATCTCCGTTATGTTTCCAAATCCAAAGTTGCTACTATGTAACCTCATGAACTCTAAACCGAGCATAAATAAGCAATTCCTCGTGATTAAGTCCTGCAAATTACTATCTTAAAGTAGATTAGTATCAAATAAAACATATTTGAATTTAGGTAAATGGACCTTTATCTCCTAAGAAAAATGTTCGAAACATCCAATATACTCGTTAGTATCTGCCCTTCACCTCATATTTTAAATAAAGTTGATAGTTGCCACTGCAAAATTAGAAAAACATAGTGCCAGTGATTTGTCTGTGAATGGTAAAACTATCATTGGTTAGCCTTAGGTATAGATGGTCATCTGTAAAAGATTAAGAAGAGAGTTTGCGATTAGTATAAGACCTAATTATCATAAGTTAAATAACTCCTTAGGTGAGGACTGCAAATAATCAACAAAACGGGTAATTTTATGGCACTGGATTTTCCTAAGGTTCTTATATTTGAAGCGCTTTAGCTATTACCGCATAAGCTTGTATTATTTGCATTGCAATGTTCTTTTAACTTGAAATAGAGCAAAGAAGAGGGACTTAACTTCTGACCCCTTTATCTGTCTATAGTTATCGCGCTGAGTGCCTTGGTATTTCAAACAACTGGTCTTTGGGCTTTCCTTATTTAATGAATGCGCAATACTTTAATTGAGCCTGTTTATGGAATGTTCTACAAAAAGGTTGTGAGACTAAAATTGATAAACAGGTTATTTTATACAAACGAAAATTGAAGAGTACGTAGGGATGAAAAATGGCATCTTAATGTAGGCACAACGGAAGATGAGGCTGTCAGGTTTCTTAACGCATTGTAAATGAGAGGGATTAAGATGGTGAGATGGATGGCACCCCTCACCTTATATTAATTAAAATGGAAAAAGGCATAGATCTTGCTATCCATGCCCCATGGGGCAAAGGGGTATGGGAGAACCAAAAACCCTTCTTATTACAGATAGAAATTCCAATGTGAGGGATTTGCTGAGACGGGATTTGACGACTGCTGGTTACAAGGTGCGAGTAGCCAGGTCCCACAGCGAAGTCCTAAAGTATCTTACATGGCCCACGCCTGTGGACGTATTGATATTGGACCCAGGTATTGTGCCAGTTTCACTGTCTAAATTTTTTAAGAGCATTGAAAATCGCTTGCCTAATGTCCCGATTATTTTACATGGATTTAATATAGCGGAGGTTGAGCAGGAGTTGGAGTATTCTAATCTTATCCGCCTTGAGAAGAATGCAAAGAGCATAGATATGATAATTGAAATATTAAAGGAGTTGAATGTATCCAATTACAAAGAAGATTAAAAAGAACTAGACTGGCAAAGATAACTTCTGATTATTTGTAAAGGTAACAGCGCCTGATGTTTACTATTGTAAGAAATTTGGTAACGGTAGGTTAATTCGTCAGACGCATTTGGGGATATGCAAGGCCTATTACATTAGCGGATATTTTACATATAAGATATATCATGTTGCCTGTTTGATAATTATTTGCGCATATTGTAAATGTGATAAGTGGGTAGCTTCTAATATAAGCTTAGATAATATGCCCCTTCTTTGGTGGTTGTCTTTTTTATTTTGAAGTAGGAGCAATCCAGGGGCACAGTAATGATTTTTGTTTAACCAAGAATAGGACCACTGAGAAAGTTTACTTTAGAGCCAAAGAGAAAACTTGAATCCAAATTGTTGCCGTAAATAGTTTTGATTGCTTTGTAAAAACTGGATAAAAATTACATAAATAGCTGCATTTAAAATTCAAATCACAATAATACTCCCTCAGATGACCACAGGCATCGAATATTTCTCTTTAAGAGAAGGTTTATACAGGCCCTCCCTAAAGGCCTTAAGGGCAAGGGGCAGGGTCTCCATAATGGTTGAAGCGGTAATACCATCTTCGCCCATATCTTCTGCTGCAATATCTCCCGAGAGTCCATGGAGAAATACCCCGTTTCTGACCCCAATAGATATATCTTTGCTTAAGCAGTACTGACTTGCAATTACCCCTGTGAGCACATCCCCGGAGCCTGCTGTGCCCATTCCACTGTTACCTGACACATTAATAAAGACCTGCCCCTGGGGATTTACAATGATGGACCTTGCCACCTTATAGACAAGGTGGCAGTGATATGCCATGGAGAAGTCCCTGATAGTGTTAATGGGGTCCTTTGCAATCTGGGAGATAGTAATATTTAAGAGCCTTGCCATCTCTCCCGGGTGAGGTGTCAGGATAGTGGGACCTGTTCTTTTCTTGAGGACTTGTAGGTCCTTGGCCAACAGGGTAATACCATCACCATCCACCAGGACTGGCTTAGGGACCTTTTCCAGTAATTCCAATAATAATCTCCTTGTGTCCTCTGAAATGCCTAACCCCGGACCTATTACCAACATTTCCACCTTTTGGGTAAGCTCAAGGAGATGGGAAAGGTTCTTATGGGATATGGTCCCATCATTGCCCTCCTCTAAGGGTACAAATACCACTTCACTTGCCTTTGTTGCAATAAAAGGGATAATGCCTTGAGGAGCTGCAAGCCTTGAATAACCCCCTCCTGATTTAAGAAAGGAAAGGGAGGCAAATAGAGGCGCGCCATAATAGCTCTTTGCTCCGCCAATAAAGAGCACATCTCCGAAGATGCCTTTATGGCCAAAGGCAGGTCTTTCAGGTATCAAAATAGGCCTATTTAATTCTACGAATATTTCGTCCTGGCTCAAGAGCTGTGGGGGAAAAGAGATGTGTGATACATATAGCTTTCCGTTATAACTAAAGCCAGGTGAGAGTACATTGCCATACTTGGGCAGGCCATATGTGACCGTAATATCAGCTTTCACACAATTGGGCATTGGCTGAGAATTGTCACCATTTAGACCAGAAGGTATGTCCACACTTACTACTTTCTTCCCTGCAGAATTTATTACATCAATAACATCCTTGTATATACCTGTTACTTCTCTATCTAACCCTGTGCCAAATATTGCATCAATTACAATTTTTGAATCTAAAATTTTATATTCAAAAAAATCAAGACTTGAATTTACATAAATTGGGATCCCACATTTCTGACAAATGAGATAATTCAATCTGGCTGCACCTTTATATTTTTCAGGGTCACCAAAGATAAATACAATAACTTGTGCATTTACTGAATAGAGCTTCCTTGCTATTACAAAGCCATCTCCGCCATTATTTCCTATGCCACAAACAACTACAAATGGGCCTTTATTATCAGGGAATTCTTTTTTTATTACGAAATAGGTAGATTCTCCAGCGTTCTCCATAAGGAGTTCTTCTTTTATACCGTATTGCTCTATGGCCATTTGATCCATCTTTCTCATCTGTGAAACACTTACGACCTTCAATGTGGCCTCCAAAGGATTTTATAGGAGAGAGTTCAGGATCTTAACAAACTTTGTAAGAATCCTACATGTGGCGCCCCAGATGACCTTTCCTTGGTATACATAGGCCCTGGATTCCAATATATTTCCCTCATAGGGGATAGGGTAGTAAGGGGGTTCTGGCCCTACGCTGAGGAAGAATTCAAGGGGCACTGTGAACACAGATTCTACCTCATCGGGGTTTGGTTTAATGTCTGTGCAGGTGTTCATGTGCCCCACAAAAGGGTGGATTAGGTAGCCAGATACCAAGGTGAGTTCGTCATCCAGTCGCCCTATAATATCTATGCAATGGGATTTAATCCCTATTTCTTCCTCTGTTTCACGGAGGACGGTCTCTATGAGATGATCATCTCTCTTTTCAACTTTTCCACCTGGAAAGGAGATCTGGCCCTTGTGGTGTATGACCTTGTTTGATCGCTCTGTAAAGAGCAGATGGATATTGCTTTTAAGCTCTATAAGGGGCACCAGTACCCCTGCCTCTTTGTATTGCCCGTTGTTGCTAATTATTTCCACTTCTCTTGTATTGAGTGCAGATCTTAATTTCGCTACCAAATGGGATAAAGAGATTGCCATGACTCCACTATTTTAAGATACCATATATCTTCATGTAATCATCAAAGGTCTTCTTTGTCTCATCATCCATGGGTTTATACTCACCGTCCACAAGGACTGGTATCCCTTTATTGTATAGAAATTCGATTATCTCAGAAATTGTAGCCAGAGAATATATTGGGATGCCTGTTTTCTTTTCAAAGCTGTGGGATGCATTATCCCCCCTAATCCCTAGTATTATATTTCCATTTTCATCATAAACAGGGGATGTCTGCTCCCGATCTACGGCTATTCCAATACCTACTATCTCACAGGAAATCTTGGTAGCCTTGGAGTAATCATGGATCTTATCAAGGAGTTCATACTTTGTAGCCATAGAGGTTGCCACATCATCAAGTATAAATATGCGACTACCATCCCTGATCCTGCCATTTACAAACAGGGTCTTTGATAGGCTTGCCTCCCCATGGGCCTTGGCCTCTTTCCTGTCGTATTCAAAGGCAATGTCAATGCCGTATTTATGCCACAAGGCAATGGCAGTGGCCTGGGCTATGGCACTACCTTTATAAGATGGCCCTAAAAGCAAATTTACCTTCTCCAATAGGCCCTTTTGGTAAAGCATTTCGGCAAATAATTCACCAAGGCTATAGGATAGCTTGCCAGTGGTATAGGATCCCATATTGACAAAGTATGGGGTGGGCCTGCCATCTTTTAAGATTAGGCCCTTTTTAAAAAATAGCGCGCCAGTCTCTGCAAGGGAGATTGCAAATCTCTTCTTGTATTCCACCATATCAATGGATGATTTTTCAGTTTTTGTCATTTTTTGTGCCCAACAATATGCCTTATAAGCTCTGGGATAAGCCTCCTAACAATCCCTTCCCTTTCATAGTCAGAGGCTGAAATATACTCGTCATAGAGTGAATGATCAGAGGACAGCTCTGGTACACTTCGTTCCATAGTCCTATGTATGTCTTCATAACATAGGACCATCTCCACTATTGTTGTATCCCTTCCAGGGTAGTTTGTGAGCCAACCAAGCCTACGCATAGCTTCAAATCTAAACCTATCCAACAAAAAAAGATAAATATCTAACACAATTAATCTATCTTGACCATCCAGATTATAAAAATCCAGGCCAGAACCCATTTCGCGGAGATTCATGATCAGGTCATACAAATAAAATCCTACATCATCCTTGCAAGCTGCTAATATATTCAATGTCTCCAGAGAAATAGAGGCAGGGGTTGTAGTTTCATCAAAGTTCTCTTTAAAGGCGTTTGTCCAGTTCCTAAAGGCCTTTTTAATTATCTTCTTTAGTTTTGCATTCTCAAGGGTTACAACTTCCATTACCAGGGCCTTCTTTGATGCATGCTTTTACGAAGCCATAAAAAAGTGGTGACGGGGATTCCAAGCGGGATTTTAGCTCGGGATGTGCCTGAGTTGCCACGAAAAACCTGTGGGTGGGGAGCTCCAAGAATTCCACCAGGTTTCCATCCTTAGATAGACCTGAGAATACAAGGCCAGCGTCTTCAAGTATCTTTTGGTATCTGGGGTTTACCTCGTAGCGGTGTCTGTGGCGCTCTCTGACTATTTCCTTGCCATAAAGGGAATAAACCATTGTCCCCTTTTTCAACACAGCATCATAGGCCCCAAGGCGCATAGTCCCTCCCATTTCTTGTACACCTTGTTGACTGGGAAGTATGTCTATAACAGGATGCGAGGTCCCTGGGTCTATCTCTGTGGAATTTGCGCCCTTTAGACCACAGACATTTCTTGCAAATTCAATTACAGCAAGCTGTAAACCAAAACATAGGCCCAAAAACGGCTTGTTATTTTCCCGTGCGTACCTTATTACTTCCAATTTCCCTTCTGTACCCCTAACACCAAAACCACCTGGAACCAGGATGCCGTCCACATTGTCTAGCACAGATAGGTCTTTTAGATCAGTGGTCTCAATCCACTGAATGTTAATCTTACATGATAAGTGGGCGGAGCAGTGATGAAAGGATTCCTTTATGGATGCATATGAGTCCTCCAATCTTGTGTACTTTCCACACATTGCGATGGTTACTTCTGTTTTTGGATTCTTTATGTTATTGATTAGCTTGCGCCATTTTGAAAGGTCAGGAGGACTGTATATGTTCAATTTCTTGTGTATAATCTCTGGCAGGCCTTCCTCTTCAAAAATGAACGGAATCTCATAAATATCATCAACATCAAGGCCTGTAATCACAGCTTGATATGGCACATCACAAAACCTAGCTATTTTTTCCCTTATCTCTTTAGTCAATAATTGAGAACACCTACCAATTATTATATCTGGGAATATACCCCTCTGTTTTAACAAATTGACACTTTGTTGAGTTGGTTTAGACTTTTGTTCGTTTACACCGTAAGGGATTGGGACATAGGTAAGATGGATATATATAATATTTTCCTTGCCCACATCCTCTTTCATTTGCCTCACTGCTTCCAGGAAAAGCTCATTTTCTATGTCACCAACAGTCCCACCTATCTCAATGATAACAAGGTCTGCATTTTCTTCCTTGGCTACATTGAAGATATGTTCTTTTATCAGATCCGTCACATGGGGTATATATTGCACTGTCTTTCCCAGGTAATCCCCTCTGCGCTCTTTTTGTCTGATCATATCAAATACCTTGCCCATGGTCAGATTCCACGAGCTCTTACAGTTTATGTTCAAAAACCTCTCATAATGTCCGAAGTCCATGTCCACCTCGCCGCCGTCCTCCAGGACAAAGACCTCGCCGTGCTCATAAGGATTCATGGTGCCAGGGTCCAGGTTCAGATAGCCATCACATTTAATAGGCACCACCTTTAACCTGGAAGAAAGTAGATGTCCAATGGATGCCGCTGCTATGCCCTTGCCCAGGCCTGAAAGTACACCACCTGTGACCACTATGAACTTGGATTGCATCTTTGAGCTCCCAACAGGGAAGGATCTTAAAGAATTTTTCTCCTTTATCAAAGTAAAAAAAGAAAGGTAATGGATTGCACAAACCTGCCTTGACAGGAAGGTGGTTGTGTGGTTTTATTATTTAGAATCTGGGCCGTTAGCTCAGTCGGTAGAGCAGCGGACTTTTAATCCGTTGGTCGGGTGTTCGATTCACCCACGGCCCATGACACAAAAACCCCGTGGGCCTGGTTTTTAAAAAGTCTTTATTTGCTCCTCAATTATCCAATCTCTTCCTTATTAACTGCATATCTTGGATCTGTATACCCTGCTAAGCTTTTTTACCAAGGGGTTTCGTAACCAACATACTTATTGTTCCCCAGGAGATCTAAGGGCTTAGCGCCTTTCTTCCTCTGACCTTTTCACCAACCAATAAACAACCCCAATTGCCAGGATAGAGCCTATAAGGACCGCTATAAACTCTGTGGAGTCGTGTTTTAGAATGGCGATCATAGTTTCACGGATGTTTGTCACCAAAGCAACACCAATGAATAGACTTATCTTGAACCTACCACCTTTGAGATGGTTTATTTCAGTATTGAGAAGTTCTAACATAACCCATAGAATCAAGACAGATCCGAGGGCAGTAACTATTGTTTGCTCCAGGTTGCCTGTAAATATCTTTAGAATATCTTCAACGCAGAGGTACATTACTCCAAAACTTAACAAACTGAGTATAATCACTAATACAACACTTCCGAATTGTGAAAACATTTCACTAAATCTAATAAGTGTGTTTCGAAACCTGTAGACAGCTGAGTATTCTTTTATCTCTTCCTCTATATATGCAGATAATATTATATCAAGAGTCATGTCCAAAATTTTATCAACAGATATCATGTATGCATCTCTATTGCTTTCTATTTCTTCACAAATTATATCATGGCATGAATTTCTTACAACATTTATTGCTCTGATCATAAAGTGAGGTTCAACACCAACCTGCTCATGGCGTTGACCAATTCTAATTAATCTGTCATAAAAATCATTGCCATAATCTCCAGAAAAAAGACTTATAAACCATGATTTAATAAGTTCCATAACATGCTTGATCAATGCATCATCTTTAAACACCTTTCTTGCTTCAGGGGTGTGAATTATCCATTGGTAAAGGGAGCTAACAACCTTCTCTGCCCTTTTTTCCATTGTTGGCTTTAGGTAAGAAAGCCTATCTTCGTCTTCTTTTGTGAAATAGTAGTTTTTCTTGATTTCTTTAAATATCCTCATGTTCACACTCTGGATAAAAATGTTGTTTTTTTAATGCCCTTATAATATGTGGGCTTTTGGTTAGACAATCTTTTGGCCCTATCAGGTATAAGATTTGGCTCATATATAGATGGGGCATCAATAAAGCCTCTTTTTTTATTCTTTCATTGAGAGTGAAGCTATAGGTATATTACTTATTCTGGATTCATACTCAAGGAATTTTGCCATTTTTATAAAACTTACTGGTTTGGTGAGATCCCCCATTCATTGACTTTTGAATGTGGGGGTATATAATTTGCCATTTAACGCCTTGCTGGGAGATAAAACATGGAGAAGTCAGAGCAACTTAGCATTCTGGAATCTGCCTTAGATAATCACAAGAGGGCCCTGGAGGCCTTCTTTAGAGATTCCATAACCAAGGTAATTGAAGCAGCGGAAAGGATAGCAGTGGCAATTAGGTCTGGAAACAAGGTTATGATATGCGGAAACGGAGGGTCAGCAGCTGATGCCCAGCACATGGCTGCTGAGTTTGTAAACAGGTTTCTTGTGGATAGAGACCCTTTTTCTGCAATAGCATTAACAACAGATACATCAATACTCACCAGCATTGGAAATGACTATAGTTTTGATGAGATATTTTCAAAGCAGGTAAAGGCCTTGGGTAGATCTGGGGATGTGCTTATTACCATCAGTACAAGTGGAAATAGCAGAAACTGTATCAGGGCAATTGAAGTGGCTAAGGAGCTAAACATCTATACCATTGGGCTATTGGGAGGAAAGGGCGTGATGAAAGATATGGTGGACCTTTGTCTCCTTGTGCCAGATGCAACAACACCAAGGGTACAGGAGATCCATATTCTTGTCATTCACATGTTATGTGAGCTGGTTGAAAAAGATTTGTAAATAACAAGGTACCAAAAGGTATAACATGATAGAAGGCCAAGACCAAAGAAGGCCCAAGGTCCTACCTGTGGAGCTTGGAAATATTACCAGATACTCCATTCATTCAAGGAAAAGCCTTGTTAATGTGGAGGACTTTGCGTCCACTCACAAAAGAGGGTCCTCCTTTATTGACTGGTTTTACTCCCTCCCCAATATCCTGGCTGGCAGGGAGATAAAGGAGGTGGCCCACAAGGTAGCCCAGTGTTTTAAGGAAAAGAAGCTGGTGCTTCTGGGCATGGGGGCCCATCCCATCAAGGTGGGGCTTGGTCCAGTAATAAATCAGTTGATAGAGGCAGGGGTGATCTCTGCCATTGCAATGAACGGGGCATGTATTGTCCATGATACAGAATTAGCCATTGTTGGTAGCACATCAGAGGATGTGAGGGAGTCCCTGGCCACAGGAGAATTTGGGATGGCAGAGGAAACAGGCAGAGTAATAAACCAGTGGATAAACCAAGGAGCTGAAGAAGGCCTTGGATTGGGTGAGGCAGTATGCAGGGGGATTGGATGTGGGAATTTTGAGTTTGGGCATCTAAGCATACTAAAGAAGGCATGGGAATTTGGGGTGCCTGTCACGGTGCATGTGGCCATAGGTACAGATATAATTCACCTCCACCCCGAGGCAAGGGGCGATGCCATAGGGATTGCCAGCCACCTGGATTTCAAGAGATTTTGCTCCATTGTATGCCAGCTTGAAGGGGGGGTCTATATAAATTTAGGTTCTGCAGTGATCATGCCGGAGGTATTTTTGAAGGCTGTAACCGTTGCCAGGAATCTGGGTCACCCCCTAAAGGAAATTACCACTGTTACCATGGACTTTATAAGGCATTACAGGGCACAGACAAATGTGGTGACAAGGCCTACTTTAATGGGTGGTAAGGGCTATTACTTAGTGGGTCACCATGAATTGATGTTACCCTTGCTTGCCGCTGCTGTTTTGGAGCTAATTGCCTGAGATGACAGATATAAGGGTAGGAATTGGATATGATGTCCATCCCCTGGTGGAAGGCCGTAGATTGGTGTTGGGAGGGGTGCCCATTGGGTTTACAAAGGGCCTCAAAGGCCACTCAGATGCAGATGTACTGGTGCATGCCATAATTGATGCCCTCATAGGTGCCATGGGCGAAGGGGATATTGGTATCCATTTTCCCTCTTCGAAGCAGGACCTAAAGGATATCTCCAGCCTGGTGCTTCTTAGAGAGACCCACGGCCTTTTAAAGAGAAATGGTTTTGTGATCTTAAATATAGACTCCACAATAGTTGCCCAGGCGCCCAGGCTTGTAGGTAAACTCCCTGAGATGAAATCCGCTATTGCCAGGGTATTGGAAACAGAAGAGTGGAGGATTAATATTAAGGCCAAGAGCCCTGAAGGCCTTGGTTTTTGTGGTAAAGAAGAAGGTATGGAGGCCTTTGCAGTGGCCTTGTTAAAAAAGGAGTAGAGTATGGAACTTTACAATAGCCCTAAACGCAGCAAAGAGCCCTTTGTGCCCTTGAAAGAGGGAAGAGTGGGGATGTATGTGTGTGGGGTTACGGTCTATGACCTGTGCCACATTGGCCATGCCAGATCTGCCATAGTATTTGATGTCCTTTACAGGTATCTCCGGGCCAGGGGGATGGATGTAACCTATGTGAGAAACTTCACTGACATTGACGATAAGATCATAAACAGGGCAAAGGAGCTGGGAAAATCAGCCTTTGAAGTGGCATCCCATTACATCGAGGCATTTTACCAGGATATGGATGCCTTGATGGTGCTGAGGCCCACCTTTGAACCAAAGGCCACTATGCATATATCGGGTATGATAGAAATGGTGGAGGCACTTCTCTCTAAGGGACATGCCTATGTAAGTGACGGTGATGTGTATTTTGACGTGCTTTCATTCCCAGGTTATGGACAACTTTCCGGTAGGAAGCTGGATGAGATGCTTGCAGGTGCAAGGGTGGAGGTGGGGGAAAGAAAGAGGCACCCCATGGACTTTGCCCTGTGGAAGGCAGCAAAGCCTGGTGAGCCCTTCTGGGATAGCCCATGGGGTAAGGGCAGGCCAGGGTGGCACCTGGAATGCTCGGTGATGAGCAACCATTACCTGGGCAACACCTTTGATATACATGGAGGTGGCCTGGATCTAATATTTCCCCACCATGAAAATGAAAGGGCCCAGTCCCTTTGTGCCAACGGTGGAGAATTTGCCCGGTTTTGGGTGCACAATGGCTTTGTGACTGTGGAATCGGAAAAGATGTCCAAGTCCCTGGGGAATTTTATTACCATCAGGGATGCCCTTAAATTGTATCACCCCGAGGTTTTGAGGTTTTTCCTTCTGTCCAAACATTACAGGACGCCCCTTGATTTTTCAAAAGAAGCACTGGCATCCCATCAGGCAGGCCTTGTCAGGATCTATAGGACACTGGAGAGGCTCCAAGGGGCCCTGAGTGAGAGGCAGGTTCCTGAAAGGGAGTTGGAGACCTTGGGTCCCATTTTGGGTTCTGTCCCTGCCTTCCTGGATGCCATGGAGGATGACCTAAATACCCCTGGTGCCATTGCTGCCCTTTTTGGACTGGTAAAAGAAATAAACTCTATCCTGGATCAAAAAGAGGATACCTTAGCCAATTTAGAAAGGCTGTTGAAACTGTGGGAGGCCATCTATGCCATTGGAAAGGTATTGGGGATACTGAACCTTGGCCCAAAGGATTTCTTTGATTCCCTTCCAAAGGAAGGGGAAATCTCTGAGGAAGAGATTAAGAGGCTGGTGGAAGAAAGGGCAATATCCAGGAGCAAAAAGGACTATAAAAGGGCAGATGAGATAAGGGCATACCTCAAGTCCAAAGGCGTGATCTTGGAAGATGGGCCAAAGGGGACCACGTGGAGATGGGATGTTTAAACTTCAAAGCCCCTTTGAACCCCGTGGGGATCAACCCCAGGCCATTGAGGGCCTTGTCCAGGGACTAAAAAGGGGGCTAAAACACCAGGTATTGCTGGGTGTCACCGGGTCTGGCAAGACCTTCACAATGGCCCATGTGATCGCCCAGTATCAAAGGCCTACCCTTATCATTGAGCCAAACAAGACCTTAGCTGCTCAATTATACGGTGAATTGAAGAAGTTTTTTCCCCTAAATAAGGTGGAGTACTTTGTAAGCTACTATGACTATTATCAACCAGAGGCCTACATTCCCCAGACAGACACATATATCCAAAAGGATGCCCATATAAATGAACAGATAGACAGGCTCAGGCACAGTGCCACCAGGGCCCTCCTGGAAAGGGATGATGTGATCATTGTGGCCAGTGTCTCTTGCATCTATGGCCTTGGGTCCCCTGAGGCCTATCACAACATGCTACTGTATCTGGAAAAGGGGAGGGAACTGGATCGTGAACAGGCCATCAGAAAGTTGGTGGAGATACAGTATGAGAGGTCAGATTATGACTTTTATAGGGGGAGATTTCGGGTCAGGGGAGAGACCCTGGATATATTTCCTGTTTCAGAAGACAGCAAGGCAATCAGGGTGAGGTTCTGGGGTGATCTTATAGAAGGGATTGAGGAAATAGATCCATTAACAGGTCATGTGCTTAACACCCTTTCCCGATACACTGTCTTTCCTGCCACCCACTATGTTACAGACATGGAGATCAGGCAGAGGGCTATTGATGCCATATTGGAGGAATTGAAAGAGAGGGTGGAATACTTCTATTCCCGTGGCAGGTATATAGAGGCGCAACGAATAGAGGAGAGGACGCGCTTTGATCTTGAGATGATGCTGGAACTGGGCTATTGCCATGGCATAGAGAACTATTCCAGGCACCTAACGGGAAGGGCCCCTGGAGAACCTCCCCCCACCTTGTTGGACTACTTTCCCAAGGACTTCTTGCTCATCATAGATGAGAGTCACATCGCCATCCCCCAACTCCAGGGGATGTACAGGGGAGACCTCTCCAGGAAAGAGACCCTTGTGGAATATGGTTTTAGGTTGCCATCGGCCTTGGATAACAGGCCATTGAGGTTTGACGAGTTTGAAGAGAGGATGAACCAGGTGATATATGTCTCTGCCACCCCAGGTCCCTATGAGATGGAAAGGGCAGAACAGGTTGTGGAACAGATAATAAGGCCCACAGGCCTTTGTGACCCTGAGATCATTGTTAGGCCTGCAAAAAACCAGGTAGAGGATCTCCTTGGCTGGATCAAGGACAGGGTATCCAAAAGGGAAAGGGTCCTGGTCACAACCCTAACAAAGAGGATGGCAGAGGATCTAACTGATTATTACTCAGACCTTGGCCTTAGGGTAAGGTATATGCACTCTGACATAAAGACCATTGAGAGGGTTGAACTTATACGGGACCTGAGGATGGGGGTATTTGATGTGCTCATTGGCATTAATCTCCTAAGAGAGGGCCTAGATCTGCCAGAGGTATCCTTGGTTGCGATCTTGGATGCGGACAAGGAAGGATTCCTGAGGTCAGAAAGGTCCCTTATCCAGACCTGTGGAAGGGCGGCCAGAAATATAAACGGGACAGTGATCCTGTATGCCGATGAGATAACCCCCTCTATAAAGAGGACCATTGAGGAGAGCAACAGGCGCAGGAAGATACAATTGGAATACAACAGGATCCACGGGATAACGCCTGCCACCATTCAAAAGGAGATAGATAATATACTTATCAGTGTATACGAGGCAGACTATGTAACCATCCCCATTGTTCAGGAAGAAGAGGCTGTTTATATGACTGAAGAGGAATTTAGACGAACAATTGAGAGACTCAGGAACAAGATGAAGATGGCTGCAAAGAAACTCCAGTTTGAAGAGGCTGCCCAGCTGAGAGACAAGATAAGGGAATTGGAACAAAAACGCCTTGTTGCCGCCTTATAACATTCCTTTAAGATGGAGCTTCCCTTGTCCCCAGAGGGGGTATAAAATTTCCTTTGAACTATAGTGAGGAAATGGAAGAAATTGAGACTTCTATGTTAACAGAGTAATATAAACTCTTACCATTGGCCAATTTCAAGAATTGCCATGGAAGGATTTCCAAGAGAAGGTTAGTTTGGGAGGATGGTATGATTACACCGGATCAGATGAAAGAGAAGGCCATGGAGCTTTTTTCCAAGGACATGTACTGAGCCCAGGCCATCCTGGCAGTTGGCCTGGACATGATAGGTGTTGGTGAAGAGGAAAGGGAATGTGCCATGCGCACTGTGGCAGGGGTAACAGGGGGCTGCTACAGGGGAGATATGTGTGGTGCAATCTCTGGGGCTTGCATGACAATAGCTGCCCTGTTTGCCAGGGCGAGCCTGGAGGAGGTGGAAGATCCCCGTCTGGGACCCACGGTACGGAAGATATATGATATGCTTAAGGCAATGGCAGAGGAAAAATACGGTGACACCAGCTGCAAGACCATCTCCAGGTGCAATTGGTATGACCTGGAAGATGTAAAGAAAAGGAGGGTAGATGGCAGGCGGCTTGAGTGTACTCGATTTGTTGGAGAATGTGCAAAGGTGGTGGGAGAGGTATTTTTAGAGGTAGTTGGGGAGGAAGAACTAAAATTACTCCAAGGCTTAGGTTAATAAATCTTAATCAAAAAAAGAAATAGGTGATATTAATGCTGGTATTTTTGTTTATCTTAATAATTGCCCTTTTAGTTATTTATGCAATAAGGACCAAAAGAATTAGTTCTAGATTGCGAGAAAGTGAAGAATTGTTCAAAGCAATATTTGAGTATTCTCCTGACCCTTTATCTATAGTGACACTGGATGGAACGCTTATAAAATACAACAAGGCTTTTACTTTGTTGTATGGTTATAAAGATCATGATCTACTAAATTTTAACTGTTTAAATCTCTGGAAGGACCAAAAAAAGAGAAAAGAATTTATTGCTGAGCTTGCTGGCAAAGGCCATGTAATTGATTTTCCTTTTGACGCCTTGTGCAAAGATGGTAGCATAAAGAATTGTACTCTTACGGCTGCGAAGTATAAGAGTTCCAATGGAAATGAGCTTGCGTTTGTAAGAGTTAAGGATCTGACGGAAGAGTTAAAGATTAAAAAGCAGATGGAGGAATATTTAGAGAAGTTTAAGAAGATATTTGAGATATCTCCCGCGCCAATCTCCATAAACAAGCTGGAAAATGGTGAGTTTATTGAGGTGAATAATGCACTTTTGAGGCTCCTTGGTTACTCAAGGGAGGAATTGATAGGAAGGGGCAGTGTGGAGTTGGGGATTATAAGTAGGGATATACGAAATATGTTCGTGGAAAAGCTTCAGAGGGGAGAAAGGGTAGAGAATCAGGAGATAGTTTTGAGGGCCAAGGATGGCAATGAGTTAAAGGTGTTGTTTTCCATGGAGAAACTGGCAGTTGGCCACGAAGATTATTCTGTGAGTGCCTTCCAGGATGTTTCAGAGCTTTTGATGTTACAAGACAGGGTCAAGAAAGAGAGGGATTTGTTTAAGTTACTGGTGGAAAACATACCCTTTGGGGTTATCCTGGCCGATGAGAAAGGAAAGTATCTCTATATGAGTGAAAGATTTACCCAGCTTACAGGGTATACAATGACAGATGCCCCAGATGGTAGGACCCTATTTAGGTTAACATATCCAGATCCCCAGGAGAGGAAGATGGCCATATCCCTGTGGATCCATGATAAGTCCATCACCCCAAGGGGCCTGGCCAGGCCAAGGGTCTTTGAGGTCACCTGCAAGGATGGGGGCAAGAGATTGATGGATATCACCTCCATTTCCCTGAAGGAGGGTGGGGACCTTGTTATTTTCAGAGATATCACTGAGGAAGCAAAGGTGAATGCCAGGTTATTTCAGCAACAGAAGATGGAGGCCTTAGGTTCCCTTGCAGGGGGTGTGGCCCATGATTTTAACAATATCCTACAGGGCATCATGGGTTTTACCCAGGTCCTCCTGTCCAGGAAGGGCAGGAATGATCCTGAATGGGACAAGCTAAAAAGTATTGAACAGGCAGTAAACAGGGCAACAGAACTAATTAAGCAGCTCCTTGCCTTTGGTGGAAGGGTTGAATCCAAGAAGAGATTGCTGGACCTTAACCAGGAGATAAGGCAACAGGTAAAGCTTTTGAGCAGGACTATCCCCAAGATGATAGAGATAAGATTGGAACTTTCCCAAGACCTTCCTGGGATATTTGGAGACCCAGTGGAACTGGGGCAGGTAATAATGAACCTGGCCATAAATGCAAGGGATGCAATGCCCGATGGAGGCAAGCTCATCTTTGAGACGAAGAAGGTCTATCTGGACGAGATCTATGCCTATCAGAATCCTGGTGTAATACCCGGGGAATATGTGGTGCTCTCTGTGACAGACACTGGTATAGGTATGGATAAAGAGACCCTGGAGCGCATATTTGAGCCATTTTTCACCACAAAGGGACCAGACAGAGGTAGTGGGTTAGGCCTTTCCATTGTGTACAACATCGTGAGGGGCCACAATGGCCTGATAAACTGCTATAGTGCGCCGGGCCATGGCACCACCTTTAAGGTATATTTGCCAGCAGCAGTGGCCGAAAAGATAGAAGAGGAGGAAACTGCCCTGGAGCGTGGGGACCAGGAGGACCTGAGGGGTGAAGGGGAGGTCCTGGTGGTGGACGATGAGGAAGGTGTCCTGAGACTTCTGGAGGAGGTGTTAACTCGTTTTGGCTATAAGGCAATATTGGCCAGGTCAGGAGAAGAGGCATTGCCCTTGGTGGAACAAAGGGGCCATGAGCTCAGGGCCATTATATTGGACCTTATAATGCCTGGTATGGGGGGTATAAAGGCCTTTCAAAGGATAAGGGAACTTGCCCCAGAGCTCCCTGTGATTATATCCAGTGGCTATTTTATAAACGGTGATACAAGGGAGCTTTTGATGGCGCAGGGGGCAGGCTTTATATCAAAGCCCTTTGATACAAGGGAGCTATTGAAGGCCCTTGTAAGGATCACCAGGAAGGGCGGGTGAGCCTTAATCTGGTCAACTTTCTGGGGGCTCAAAGAAAAACATTGAGCCCCATTATTTCTTCTTGGTGTATGAAAGGCCCTGGGCTATATAAACCTCTTGTCTTTCAGAAAAGGATACTCCTCCCTTACCTTGTCCACCATGGCAGGGTCAATCTCGCCCATTAGGAGCCCTTCCTGGTCTTTCAGTCCAGCCAGGAGATTCCCCAAAGGGTCATAGAGGGCAGACCCACCAGCGTAGTAATTACCACCACCTTCTCCCACCCTGTTTACACCCAGGACATAGCATTGGTTTTCAATGGCCCTGGCAATGAGGAGCTGGTCCCAGTGCCTCTGTCTGACAGCAGGCCATGAGGCAATAACCACCATCATGTGACTCCTATGTGCTACTGTTCTAAAGAGTTCAGGGAACCTCAGGTCATAGCATATAAATGGGGAGATATTTGTATCTCCCACCTGGACAACAAGGGGGCCTTTACCAGCCTCATGGTAAAGGTGTTCTCCCATTAGACTAATGGTATGGCACTTGGTATAGACACCCAGGTTATTCCCCTGATTATCAAAGACAACAGCGCAGTTCCTGCCCCATCCCCCATGGGCTTTTAACACCAGTCCACCTATCACTGTTGTGTTATGTCTAATGGCAAGGTTTCGTAAGAACTCCCAGGTGATACCACCCTCTTCCTCCATGGTGATGTTGAGCCTCAAGGAAAAGCCAGTGGCAAACATCTCGGGCAGGACCAGGAGCTGTGCACCACCTTGCATCGCTTCCCTTGCAAGGTCTAAGACACGTTCAAAGTTTTTTTCCTTTTGTTCCCAGACGCAATCCAGTTGAAGGCCTGCTATCTTTAGTCCCATGTTTAGGACTGTGAGTTTGATGGGGTTATCCCGTATTGTTTGATTTTTCTATAGAGATTGCTCCTTTCGATCCCCATCTGCTCGGCTGCCAATGTTATATTCCAGTTGGTCTGCCTTAATTTATTCTCAATATAGGCCTTTTCAAGCCTTTCCTTGGCCTCTCTCAAGGTGGGGAGGTCCAGATAATCCATGGCCTTAACTGTCTTTTGGCCAGGGTTATATGGCGCAGGCACATCAGAGGGTAGTATGGTGGGTCTTGTATTCATTATCATGAGTCTTTCCACCAGGTTTTTGAGTTCCCTCACATTGCCTGGCCAGTTGTAGGACTGAAGTAACTCCATTGCCTCCTTGGAATACTCCTTTGGGGGAAGACCTGTCCTCTGGGAGAGGTCCTTTTGAAATGCCTCAACTAGCTGGGGAATATCCTGGTATCTCTCCCTTAGGGGTGGCACATGGATGGGGATCACATTCAATCTGTAAAAAAGGTCTTTTCTGAACCTTCCTTCCTCCATCTCCCTTTCCAGATCCTTGTTTGTGGCTGCCAAGACCCGCACATCCACCTTTATGATCTTCGTGCCACCCACCCTGGTAAAGGTCTGTTCCTGTAAGATCCTTAAGATCTTTGCCTGGGCCTTCAAGCTCAGGTCACCTATCTCGTCCAGAAAAAGGGTGCCTGTATTTGCAAGGTCAAACTTTCCTCTTCTCGTGGCAGTGGCCCCTGTAAAGGCCCCTTTTTCATGGCCAAAGAGTTCGCTTTCGATAAGCTCTTCTGGGATAGCTGCACAATTTACATCCACCCATGGCCTATTTGCCCTTCTGCTCAAGCGATGGATGGTAAGGGCAACCAGCTCCTTACCTGTTCCATTCTCCCCCTGGATCAGGACCCAGGCATCTGTTGGTGCCACTGCGTGGATCTGATCCAGGAGCCTTTGAATGCTGGGGCTGTTACCTATGATCTGTGCCCTTTTGTCCTCCCTGGACCTCAAGATCTGGAGCTCATCCTTCAGGCTCTGGTGTTCCAGGGCCCTGGAGATGCTCAAGAGCAATTTTTCATAATCAAGGGGTTTTTCTATGAAATCATAGGCGCCCAGCTTTATGCTCTTTACTGCTGTCTCAATGTTACCATGGCCTGTCATCATGATGACCTCCAGCCTTGGGTGGGCCGCCTTTAGCCTTTGAAGGACCTCGATCCCATCTAACCCAGGCATCCATATGTCCAGTAGGACAAGGTCTGGGCTATGCTCCTCTGCCTTTGCCAGGGCCTCATCACCGCTCAGGGCAGATATCACCTCATAGCCCTCATCTAAGAGTATGCCCTCCAGGGACCTTATTACGCCCTTTTCATCATCAACAACCAATATGGAGTGGCCCAATGCTCATACCCCCAAAAGACCTCTAATCAATAAGGCTGCCCTTTTGGATGCCCCTGGTGTACCAAGGGATTTTTTCACTTCATTTAGGCCTTTGACTATCTCATCCCTTTTTTGCCTGTTATTTAAGAGTATCAACAATTCTTCCAAAATAGAAGAGGGAGAGGCCCTTTCCTGGATAAGCTCTGGCACCAATGCCCTATCTGCTATAAGGTTCACAAGGCTGATGTGGCTCACCTTTGCAAGCCTCTTCCCTATCTGATAGGAAGGCCACGACACCTTGTACACAACCACCATGGGTATGCCCATTATGGCTGCTTCCAGGGTAGCAGTGCCAGAGACTACCACAGCGGCTAAACACCCTTTCAGGGCCTGGGTGGCATTACCTGGGACCAGCTCTGCCCAGTGTGGTAATGGCCCTGTCAATGACAGTATCAGCCCAGGATTTATGGATGGCGCCACAGATATCCTTACCTTCAGATCCTTAAGCTGGCCTGCCAAGGCCCTTGCCGCCTCAAACATAGCAGGGAGGTTCCTTTTTACCTCCATCTCACGGCTGCCCGGGAGGAGGGCAATTCTGGGGATAAAGGCAGGTTCCAATTGTGCTTCCCTTTGCTCCAGTTTTTCAAGCTCAAGCATATCCAAGAGGGGATTGCCCACAAAATTGGCCACAATACCATGGGTCCTGTAAAACCCTTCTTCAAAGGGAAGGATGAGGGCCATCTGGTCCACAAACCTTCTGAGTTCCTTAATCCGCCTCCTCCTCCAGGCCCACACCTGAGGTGGTATGTAATAGAAGACCTTTAAACCCTCTCTCTTGGCCTTCTTTGCCAGCATGAGGTTAAAGTCCGGAAAGTCCACCAGGATGAGTAAACTGGGTCTTAGGTCTTCAATGGCCCTTCTCAATTTTATCTGGGCCCCGACAAGGCCCCTCACCTTTGAAAACACCTCTGTGATCCCCACCACCGATATCTTTTCTGACCTCACAAGGACCTTTACACCCTCTGCCTCCATTGCCCTTCCACCCATGCCAAATATCTTTGCATGGGGATATATTGACTTTAGTTCCCTTACCAGGCCAGCGGCGTGGAGATCTCCACTTGCCTCACCAGCAGAGATCATGAAAAGGATGTTTTTACCATCCATATATCAACGATACAGGCCTTAATCCTGGGAGGACTCTTGGTCCATTGCCAAAGACACGATCTTCTTTGCAAGCCTCAAGGCCCTAACCCCGTCCATGCCTGTGACCTTTGGTTCTCTGCCTTGGGTCAGAGCATCCACGAATTCTGCCAGCTCATCCCTCAAAGGGTCTATGTCCTCTCCGTGGAATTCCTGGGACTCAGAGCAGGTGTCTTTCCCTGAATAGCAGGTCCATGTGGAGGTCCTATCTTTGCAGTCCACTGTATAGCAAGTCTGGCCAAAGATGACCCTGATCTCCCGCACTGCCTTTTTTGCAACCCTTGATGCTGTAAGACATGCCACTGATCCATCAGGAAAGGAAAGCCACGCACTGGCCAGGTCCAGGTGGGGGGTGGCCATGGCCTTGCCAAAGGCCCTGATCTTTGTAGGCTCATCCCTGGTCATAGTTAAAAGGATGTCCAGGTCATGGATCATCAGGTCCATTACCACATCTGTATCCAGACCCCTGGGAGCTAGTGGGTGTTCCCTTTTTGCCTCAAAGTAAAAGGGAGGCCTTGCCTTGAAAAGCAGACCTTGAAGGGCTGGGTTAAACCGCTCCACATGCCCCACTTGTAATACAAGGCCCCTTTTTATGGCCATATCTACCAGTTCTTCTGCCTCTGAGACCTCTTTGCAAAGGGGTTTTTCCATAAAGAGATTCACCCCAGCTTCAAGGACCTTTTTGCCCACTTCAAAGTGCAGGGTGGTGGGGACAGATACCACACAGGCATCCAGATCCGATAAGAGGTCTTCTGGCCCGGAAAATGCTTTAATCTTGTAATGTTGGGATATATACCTTGCCCTATGGGGATCTGTGTCCACAAAGCCGATGAGCTGAACATTTGCCATGTCCCTGAGCTTTTTTATATGCAACTCCCCCAGGTAGCCTGCACCAATAACTCCAAGTTTTAGATTTTTTGGTTTCAATTTCTTATTGCCACTACCGGAATCTTGTATGTATCTGCAATGGTTATAAAATCCTCTCTGTCCATTATAATGGTCTTGCCAGCCTCAATGGCAAGACAACCGGCACCGGCCTCCTTCATTGTGCAGAGGGTGTCTTTGCCCACTGTGGGCAGATCAAACCTCTCATCCTGTTTTGGCTTGCACACCTTCACCACTGTGGCACCAGGGGCGAGCATGGCACCCCGTCTTATGGTCTCATCTGTGCCTTCCAGGGCCTCCACTGCCACTACCACGCGGTCCTTCACCACAATACATTGCCCTATGTCCAGCCTGCCTATCTCCTTTACCATTTCCCACCCAAACCTCACATCTTCCCATTGGGCCTTGGTGGGTTTCACCTTGGTGAGGACACCCTCCGGCGCCAGAAGCTCGGGCAGGAGATCCTGGGGTGCAATCACCTGGACACCAATGGCCTCAATCTCTGAGCTTACTGCCCTTAAGATCTTATCATCGTGAAAGACCGCCAGCCTGGCCATCAGTCTCAGGCCTTTTAAGTCAGGCCTCAGGCCCTCAAACATCTTCTTTTTTTTAATGGTGCCCACCAGAACTGCCTTTGTAACGGATTGGGTCCTTAGTATCTTGAGGAGTTGCCCTAATTTCCCAAGCCTTACCCAAAATACCTTGTGCCCAAGGGCCTCAATATCAAGCCCTGTCTCACCCTCATGGGCAATTATAACTAGTTCATAGCCCTTGTCCTTTGCTGCTTTGGCTATCTCAAAGGGAAGCCTCCCTCCCCCTGCTATAATCCCAAGGCATTCCATCACCTCAGTACACCCCTCTTGGTGCCATTATAGAAGTCCAAAAAGAGCCTCACCTCGCTATAGTCCTTTACAGAGAACCTTGCCTTGTCCAGGGCCTCACTAAGCCTGAGGTCTTCCCTGCATACAATCCTGTATGCCTCCTTGAGGGCCTCAATTACCTCTTTGGGAAAGCCCATTCTAGTAAGTCCCCTTCTGTTGATGCCATAGAGCTTTGCCCTGGGGCCTGCTGCTATGGTAAAGGGCGGGATGTCTCGGTCAACACCTGTCTTTCCTCCTATAAATGCATAGGCCCCGATCCTAACGAACTGGTGTACTGCCACAAGGCCCCCTAAAATGGCATTATCACCCACCCTGATATGCCCTGCCAAGGTAGCCACATTGGCCATGATGATCCTGTTTCCCAGGACACAATCATGGGCTATATGGGCATAGGCCATGATATAGTTTTCATCTCCCACAACAGTGACCCAATTTTCCTTTGTGGTTGCCCTATTTATGGTGACATATTCCCTTATGATGTTTCTATCACCTATGACCACCTTTGTATCCTCCCCTTTGTAGGTGATATCCTGGGGAGGGCCTCCAATGGAACAAAAAGGATATATGATGTTCCCTTTGCCGATGGTGGTATTGCCTTCTATGACCACATGGGATCTTATCTTTGTCTGGTCTCCGATAATCACCTTGGGTCCTATTACACAATAGGGGCCTATCTCCACATCACTGCCCAGCTCTGCCCCTTTATCCACAATTGCCGTTGGATGAATCATTCTTAGCTCCTAACCTAGAGATGCGAGGATCTCTGCCTCTGCCACCAAATCCCCATCCACATAGGCAGTTCCCTTTAGTTTCCAAACCTTAGAGCCAGCCCTCATGGTCTGTACCTCTAACCTAAGCTGGTCCCCTGGCACCACAGGCCTCCTGAACCTGGCATTATCAATTCCCATGAAATAGACCTGTTTTACCGGGCTTTCTTGGAGATGGTCACCTCTAATTGTTAGCAGGGCCAGGACCCCACCCACTTGGGCAATGGCCTCTATTATGAGCACACCGGGCATTATTGGCCTTTCTGGAAAATGCCCGATGAAGAATTCCTCATTCCCTGTGACACATTTTATCCCCACCGCCCTTTTTCCCAGTTCCAGCTCAATTATCTTATCCACTAACAAAAATGGGTACCTGTGGGGGAGTATCTTCATAATGTCCTGTATATAAAGAGGTAGGTCCATATCAGCTCTTCACCCCTCATCCTTGTAAATAGATCTCTCAAGCCTTTTCACCCTTTCAAAGAGCTCAGGGAGGGACCTGAGCAAGGTCATCACCCTCAGCCAGAGTCTATGGGGCATGCTGGGAGTACCTGATACCACCTCATTAGGGCCCACGTCTTTGGCTATGCCTGACTGGGACCCTATCATGGCACCATCCCCTATTTTCAAGTGATCAGCTATCCCCACCTGGCCTCCTATCAAGACCCCCTTGCCCACCTTTACACTGCCTGAGATACCTGTCTGGGCAACTATTATGGTGTGATCCCCAATACTCACATTGTGGCCCACCTGGATCAGGTTATCCATTTTTACCCCGTTGCCAATAAAGGTGCTGCCAAGGGTTGCCCTGTCTATGCAGGTATTGGCCCCTATCTCCACATTGTCTCCCACCACAACATTTCCCAATTGGGGGATCTTTTTGTGGCCAGTGGGTCCCCTGGTAAATCCAAATCCGTCTGCTCCTATGACCACCCCAGGCCAGACAATGCAATTTTGGCCAATGGAGGAGCCTGCCATCAAGACAACATTGGGATAGAGCACAGAGCCCTTTCCCACCCTGGTGTTTTCCCCTAGATAAACCCCTGGGAACAAGATGCATTCATCTTCCACCACTGCATTCTTTCCCACATATACAAAGGGATAAATACATACGTCCTTTCCTATCCTGGCCTCAGGTGAGATCCAGGCCAAGGGACTCCTCTCACACCTGGGAATTGGCACCTCAAATAAAGGGGCTATGTCCAAATAGGCCTGGAAGGGGTCCTTTACCTTTATCTGGTCAGCGGCCACACCTTCTAAGAACTCAGACACCAAAATAGCCCCTGCCTTTGTTGTGGAAAGATAGCCTTGGTATTTTTTCTGTGCATAAAAACTCAACTCCCACTCTTGGGCCTGCTCAAGGCTATTTATGCCCCTCACAAGCCTTTGGGGATCACCCCTTAGTTCTCCGCCAAGGCGGAGGGCCAACTCCTTCAATGTGAACTCTGGCATAGCTATTTCTTAGTGGCCCTGGACTCGTTGTACAACTTTATTGTCTTATCTGTGATATCCACGGCATCTGTTATGAACATGATTCCACTGGTACGCCTTTCAAAGATAATGGAAAAACCCTCTTTCTTGGCAAGGTCCTGAACCACCTTTTCCAGATCAGTGAGGATCTTCTTCCTGGCCTCTGCCTCTGCCTTCCTCATCTCCTCGGTGAGGTCCTCGTACAAAAACTGAAACTCCCGCCTTTTTCTCTCCAGCTCCTTTTGCTTGTCCTCCTGGGCATCCAGGCTGAGCATCATGCCTTTTTTCTCCAACTCTTCTTTGAGTTTCAATAACTCATCCTGCTTCTTATCTATCTTCCTTTGGAGCTCTGCCTTTTTGCTCTCCAGGTCTTTGACCAACCTCTTGCCTTCTTCACTTTCCTGGATACACCTTTGTAAATCCACAACACCTATTTTCACCTCAGCGCCGATGCCTCCTACCCCAAATATGAATGGGAAGACCACAAAAAGACAAACCATTGCCAAACGCCTAATCATTAAAATACCTCCTCTGGGTTATTTAAAATAGTGTACCCACTGAAAACTCCCACTTTCCTGAGGCCTCCCCTGGCCTTGGATCAAGGTTTTTGCCATATTCCAGCCTGATAGGACCCATGGGAGAATACCAGCGGACACCAATCCCTGCTGACCTCCTGAGATGGGAAAAACTAATACTCTCCCTTTCCCATACATTGCCCAGATCCAAAAACACAAGGCCAATCACACCCTGCTCTTTGATCAAGGGAAATTGATACTCAAAATTATAGATCATCTCCTTTATTCCGCCTATCCTTTCCCCTGTCACAGGGTCCACAGGGGATATGGTGGCATAGTCAAATCCCCTAATGGTATTTATGCCGCCTATCATGAATTTCTGGTAAACAGGAAGTTTGCCCCCTGATCTGCCCTCAATATAGCCCCAACGACCCTGGGCGGCAAACACAGTCTGCCACGGAAGGGAGAAAAACCAGGCACTTTTTGCAAAATAGCGGGTGAAGTATACATCTCCGCCCAGTATCCCCCCTGCATATTCCACAGATATGTAATTGTCTGAGCCTTTGGATGGATTCCAGGCCCTGTTCCTGGTATCCCTCCCTATACCAAGGCCTATGCTGCTGGTCACATTTCTTCCAATCATGTCCCTAATTATAAGGGATGCAGTCTCTGCCACTTCAGAGATCTTGGATGAGTCAAACTGGTATTTTATACTGCCCCTTGTGTATTTCCCCAAGGCCTTAATGGGGAAACCAAGACCCACACCTAGGCCTGTACTTGCCTTGTCAAAGTCATCATATTCTGTTGTGAGTTTATATGCAGTGGTGGACAAAGATAATGGCTTATCAAAGAGCCAGGGCTCTACAAAATTTAGGTCCAGTTCGCTGCTACGCCCGCCCAGCCTCCCTGCCAAGGATAGCCTCTGACCAAGTCCAAAAAGGTTGTTCTGGGATATCTTGGCCATGAGAAAGCCCCTCACCTCAGAGCTGTAACCACCACCAAAGCTAAGGGCACCTGTGTATGCCTCCTTTACATTCACCAGCAGTCCCACCTTGTTGGGATCCGCACCTTTTTGGAGCTCGGTCTTCACCTCCTCAAAAAATCCCAGCCTGTTTAAGGACTCCACCGAGTCTCTCAGCTTGGAACCACTGTAATATTCTCCTTCAGTGATCTGTAACTCCCTCCTGATGACCTTATCCCTGGTATAGGTATTGCCCTGTATGTCAATACGTTGGACTATTACCCTCTGACCACTGGATATCTTGTAAGTGATATCCACTTCATTTGTCTTGCTGTCTTCATCCACCAAAGGGACCACCTCTACATAGGCATAACCCATGTCAGTGTAGGCCTCCATGATCCCAAATACATCCTCTCTTAAGACCTCCCTATTAAACAACTGGCCTTTCTTTAGCTTGAACTTCTTTTCCAGAACATCCCTGGAGATGACCAAGTCCCCTGTTAGATCAATCTTTCGTACCTTATACCTCTCCCCTTCTTCAATCTCAAAGATAATTCTAAGCTCTTTTTCCCCTTCAATTACTTTTGGATCACTCACCTTTGCTGTGACAAAACCGTTATTGTGGTAGAATGCCTGAAGTTTTTGTGCATCAAATTCCAGCTTTTTCTTATCCAGGATTCCAGAGTCTGTTAACCACGAAAAAAACCCTTTTTCACTTGTCTCGATCACCTTTTTTAATTTTCGCTCTGAAAAACTCTTGTTACCAATGAACTCAATCTTTGTAATATAAATCTTATCACCCTCGTTTATGTTTAGCTGCAATTGTAGCTGATTATTGGGAAGCTCTGAAACACTATCCTTTATTTCAGCCTTGTAATAACCTTTACTTCTGTAAAGTTCTTTTAACCTTGATATACCCTCTTTAACCTTTTTTGGATCGTAAATAGAATATTGTTTTATCCCGAACTCTTTACTTAAATCATCTTCAGATATTCTTTTGTTACCTTTGAAGACAATTTTTCCAATGGATGGCTTTTCAATGACTTTAAAGATAATACTTTTTCCTTCTGGTACATCAGTGCTTTCCACAACTACCTGTTCAAAATAACCCATCTTGTATATGGCCTTTAGGTCATCGTCTATTTGTTTAAAGTCGAACCTTTCACCCTTCCTTGTCCTTACCACAGCAAGTATTGCTTCTTTATCAATGCGCACATTTCCTGCCACTTCCACAGAAGCAACCTTTTGTACCCCAAAGAGTAAGTCTGCTATTTCCTGACTCACCTTTTGAGGTATCCTAAAAACCTCCTCTGGAAACCGCGCTGCGATATAGGATGTGATGTAAGTTTGGGGGTCTTTGTACAGGGAGATATCCAGGCTTAAGGTATTTCCCACCATGGTTAGGGAGCCAACAAAGATAAGTTCCGGCTTGAACTGATCAAAGGCCTTTTGGATATTTTCAGAGGAGGGCTCTGGTCCTATCCCATACAATAAGATCTCCTGAGGTCCAATGGGGTGGATCCCGTTCTTTCTCAGCTCCTTTGTAATATCCATGGAGATCTCTGCCCCTAATTGGCTGTACTGGACAGGGCCCATGTACTTTATGGGGAAAATAAGGGCCTTGGGCTCTGCTGCGGGCAATTCCTTTGAGAGACCCAGCAAGAAAAGCACATAAAGGGCAAAGGCGATCTTTAGACTAACTGACCTCTTGGATCTTTCCATGGACTATCTCCATCCTTCTGGCCATTCTTGCAGCCAGTCTTAGGTTATGGGTTACAATTACCAGGGCCATGTTGAATTCCTGGTTGAGCCTTAAGAATAGCTCAGAGATCTCTTCCCCTGTTTCCCAATCCAGGTTTCCGGTGGGCTCATCTGCCAAGAGTATCCTGGGCTTTAGGGCAATGGCCCTGGCAATGGCTACCCTCTGCTGCTCCCCGCCGGAAAGCTGGCCTGGTCTAAGGCTTGCTTTATCTATTAGGCCCACCATCTCCAGTGCTTCAAGGGCATGGGCCCTGGCCTCCCTTGGTTCTATTTTCCCTATGAGGAGAGGCAACATGATATTTTCCAGGGCATTGAACTCGGGGAGGAGGTAATGAAACTGAAAGACAAACCCTAATTTTCTGTTCCTGATCCTTTCCAGTTCCTTTGTGGGCAGGGCATAGAGGTCTTCCCCTTCAAAAAGGACCTTTCCCTTAGTGGGAGGGTCTAAGCTCCCCATAATGTGGAGTAAAGTGGACTTGCCTACCCCAGAGGCCCCTGTGATGGCTACGGTTTCAGCAGGTTTCACTGAGAGTTGAATCCCCTTTAAGATCTCTATCTCTCTGCTGGACTGCCAAAAGGACTTGTGGACATCTGTGAGGTCTAACACCTATTACTCATACCTCAGGATGTCCAATGGATTCTGTCTGCTGGCCTGCAGGGCAGGGTATATGGCAGCAGTGAGGGAGAGGGCAATGGCACAGGATGACACAAATAATATATCACTCACCTGTACATGAACAGGTAGTGTACCAATGGGATACACATCGGCTGGGAGTGATATGAATTTGTATCTCTTGAGGAGATAGCACAGACCAAGGCCCAAAAGGGTGCCGCACAGGGTGCCTAAGACGCCCTGGATTAGGCCCTGGTATAGGAAAATCCTAATTATGCTCCTGGAGGAGGCTCCCATGGCCCTTAGTATAGCTATGGATCTCTTCTTTTCCATTACCAACATCACAAGGCCACTTACAATATTTAAGGATCCAACCATTATGATCATGGCCAATATCACAAACATGGTGATCTTTTCAAGCTTGAGTGCCGCAAACAGGTTTTTGTTCATCTTTTTCCAATCCTTTGTCCAGTACCCCTTGCCCAGGGTCTGGGCTATGTGAGCGGCAATCTGGTCGGCCTTGTCATAATCTGTAACCCTCACTTGCAAGCCACTCAACAGTCCTTCCACGCCCAATAGGTCCTGTGCCTCTTTGAGGTTTACATAGATTAAGGAGAGGTCATACTCGTACAGGCCAGATTCAAATAGTCCGGCCACGACAAACCTCACTGTGTTCGGTGCCCGACCCAGGGGGGTCTTTTTACCTTCCGGGGCCATCACAGAGACAATGTCCCCCACCACGATCCCCATTTTTGCTGCCAATTCTTTGCCCACTATCACCTGGGGGATATCCTGGCGTTTGTTGAGGAGATCATGAAAGGAACCGTAGCTGAGCATTGGGCCCAATTTTAGGACTGAGCCTATGGTATCTGGATCTATGCCGTATAGAAGAGCGCCGCTGGAAGAGCCGCGATGATTGACCATAACCTGGCTATATATAAAAGGGGAGACAGCCTCCACCCCCTTGATTCCCAGTATCTCTTTTGCCCTGGATTGGGCCTCAGGTATCATGCCGTCAAAGTGAAATACCAGGATATGAGGGGTTATACCAAGGATCTTGCTCAAAAGCTCTGTTCTAAATCCGTTCATCACAGAGAGTACCACTGTGAGGGCCATGACTCCCACCAGGATCCCCAATACAGAGATTATGGTGATGAGTGAGAGGTATTTCTCCTTGGGCTTGGCCTTTAGGAATCGAGTGCCGATAAAAAGCTCAAAATTCATGCCCTGGGCCTCATTTGAGGGAAGAGTATTACGTCCCTTATGGAAGGAGAATTGGTAAATAGCATTACCACCCTATCTATACCAATTCCTTCCCCTGCTGTGGGAGGCATTCCATATTCCAGGGCAGTGACATAGTCCTCATCCATGTATTGGGCCTCCTCGTCCCCTGCCATCCTCTCTTCCATCTGTCTAAGAAAGCGCTCCCTTTGATCCATGGGGTCATTGAGCTCGTTAAAGGCATTGGCTATTTCTCTGCCGCCGATGATGAGCTCAAACCTGTCCACCATCTCAGGGTCTTGATCATTCCTCCTGCTTAAAGGGGAGGTGCTCACAGGATACTGGACAACAAAGGTGGGTTGGATAAGCCTGGGCTCCACCAACACATCAAAGAGCTTTAAGATTACTTTGCCCAGGTTCTCTTTTTCTGTAATGGAAATCCCTTTGGATTGGGCAAAGGCCCTGGCCTTGGCCAGGTCAGAGAGGGCATCCTCAGGTACACCGCCTTCTTGTCTCAAGGCATCCAAGAGCCTGACTCGCCTCCATGGGGGCGTGAGATCAATGGTGTTGCCTTGGTATTGGATCAGAGGGGATTTGCCCAATTCTATGGCCAGTTCATAGAACAATTTCTCAGTGATATCCATGAGGTCCAGATAGGTGGCATAGGCCCAGTAGAATTCCAACATGGTAAACTCTGGGTTATGTTTTACAGAGATCCCCTCGTTCCTGAAGTTCCTGTTCAGTTCGTAGACCTTTTCAAGGCCTCCCACAATAAGGCGCTTGAGATAGAGTTCAGGGGCTATCCTCAGATATAAATGTAGGTCCAGGGCATTGTGATAGGTCTTGAAAGGCCTTGCTGTTGCCCCACCTGGTATGGGTTGCATCATGGGGGTCTCCACCTCTAAGAAACCCCTTTTATTGAAAAAATCCCTAATGAATTGGATGATCCTGGAGCGCTTAATGAATATCTCCTTTACCTCGTCGTTCATGATGAGGTCCAGGTATCTTTGCCTGTACCTCAATTCCACGTCTGTAAGGCCATGCCATTTTTCAGGAAGTGGCCTTATGGACTTGGAAAGGAGCTTGAGGCCACTGGCCAGTAGTGTAAGCTCCCTTGTCTTTGTGAGGAAAAATCTTCCTTCAAATAGGAGTATATCTCCAATATCAATGCACTTGAATATCTCAAAGTCAGAGCTAGACACCTTGTCCTTCCTAACATATACCTGAATCTTCCCTGAGCCATCCTTTATATGGACAAAACAGGCCTTTCCAAAATCCCTCTTGGATATTATCCTGCCTGCCACAGAATGTATTTCATTTTGGGCCTCTAGCTCCTCCTCTTTTTTATTCCCATACCTTTCCTTGGCCTCTTGGGCACTGATGGTGGGCCTAAAACCAGTGGGGTAAAGGGTTACTCCCATGTCAACGAGTTTCTGTATCTTCTTTAATCTGTCCTGGATAACAGGGGTCTTTTCCTCAATATAATCCATTCTAATACCTGCCTCCTAAATGTGATGAGATTGCACTGGAGAAATAAACACCGCCTGGGAATGTAAAGGGGTGCAGGGTACTTAGGTCTCCTTGTCTTCATCCTCCTCAAGTTTTAAGTCCTCTATCCTTATCCCAAATGTGGGGGCCTCTGTCACCTCTCTTCTCTCATCCTCCAGGATAAGAACGGGTTCTAATTCCAGGGTTTCTTCTTCCTCTTTTACTTGGGGGATCTGTTGGTCTGGTTCCAAAGGTGGTATGTCTATTTTAAGACCTTTCATGTCTTCAACCTCAAAATCCACTTCTGTTTCGGTGTCAATGACTTCTGCCCTTGTTATGGGCCTATCTTGTTTCAGTGAGGTAAAGGGCGGTGGTTCCTCTCTAAGATCCTTGGATATGAGCCTTGCCAGGTCAGCAGGAAGCTCTATGTCCCCTTCTAAAGGAACTGGGGCCTCTATGGGCTCATATCCTCCTTTTTTTATCTCTTCCCCATACTTCATCTCAGGCTCTTTAGAGGGTTCTAACAAAGGCTCAAGGTTCTCCAATGTGATGGTGTCTTCCCCGGGCTCCCTTGCCAGTTCAAGGCCCTCTGACCTGACCATGGAGGCCGTATCCAGAACCTGTGGTTTAAAGGTCTCTGATATGTCCAGTTCATCAAGGCCTGGGAGCTTCAGGCCTTCCCTTGGTTCCAAGGGCTCCTCAGCCTTGGCAGACAGCTCAAATTCAATCCCTTCTTCCCCTGTGTCCTGGTCCAATGCCTCTTCGAAAGAAGCCTCTGCTAACATACTTGCACCAAGGGCATCCATGTAATCCTCCGTGAAATCCCATGGCTTGGCCTCAAAGAGTAGAGGAAAGATCTCCTTTATGTAATCAGGAGCAGGGCTCTTGCACTTTGGGCACTCCTTGTAATACTCAAAGGTTATATAATTACACTTGGCACATTTCATGGTGGTCTCCTATTAGCAGGCTTTAAAGGCAGCGCTCCATTGCCTTTCTTGCCAGGTAGTCACACCGCCTGTTAAAAGAATCATTGCCGTGGCCTTTTACCCATACCCATTGAACCTGATGGTCTCTGGTGAGGTCCAGTATCCTTAGCCATAGTTCCTTATTCTTTACAGGTTTGTTTTCAGAGGTCTTCCACCCATTTTTCTGCCACCTTGGTAGCCATAAGGTAAAGCCATTTTTGAGATATGTACTATCTGTAAATATCTTTAGGGCCGAGGGCCTCTTGATGTTTTCCAGAGCCTTTATCACTGCCATCATCTCCATCCTATTGTTTGTTGTGTTAGATTCACATCCTGAAATCTCCCTTGTAACCTCATTTTCAATTAATATTGCAGCATATCCTCCAGGCCCGGGATTGCCACTACAGGCACCATCAGTATATATAACTATCTCTTCCATGTCTATTTTATTAATGGTGTACCTCAATTTGATCTTTATGTCTATTTTGCGCCTTATAGCTCAGGACATCCAATGTAACTGAGAAGTCTATGTTATCTATAACGCAGCACTCAGGGAGTATGATCCTTGTTGGTGAAAAATTTACTATGGCATGTATCCCATTTTGAACAAGAAGGTCAGCAACCTTCTGGGCTGCCCTTGGTGGTGTTGTGATCACTCCAATATCTACCTGCCTTTCTTTAACAGCATTGGGTAATCTGTCTATATGCATGATCCACACATCTCTTCCGGCTGTAGTTCCTATCTTCTGAGGGTCAATGTCAAAGGCAGCCACACATACAAAGCCTCTTCTCTTGAGGTTTTGGTTATTAATAATTGCCTTTCCCAGATTCCCAACACCAATTACTGCAAAGTACCAGGGTCTATTAAGAGCAAGGATCTCTTTTATCTTTCTCTGAAGCTCAATTACATCATAACCTTGTCCCCTTACCCCAAATTCCCCGAAATACCCCAGATCCTTTCTCACCTGGGCAGGGGTAGTTTGGGTCAGCCAGGCAAGTTTGTTGCTGGATACGATCCTATAGCCGTCAAACTCCAGCATCTCCAGCTGCCTGTAGTACAGGCAAAGCCTTGTAATGGTAGCCCTTGGGATCTTCTTTGATTCACTCATTTTTCCTCTCTTAAGTCGGGCATTTCCTTAATACTTTTCCAAGGAATAGTCAACACATGGAAAATCATGGGGATTCAAAGGAGATTTTTTTTAGCAAGAATTAGATAAAGAGGCCAGTCAGAAAGGGGCCTGTATTTCTCCTCTATGTCTTGTTGGGTGTTGTATTTATTATGGACCAGGCGGAGCTGGATAATACAACTCCTGGGTCCACACTAAAACAAACACCACTTAATTATGGGTGTTAAGGCAGGGTAGTTGATAAATCTTTAGACCTACTTATCCTTAAGTTCCTTGATGCCTTTGTATATGATCTCGAAAAGCTCTTCTATGTCCCTTTCATCCACGCAGGAAAAGGCGATCCTCAGATCAGTATCCCCAAGGGAGATGACCCCCACTCCATAATTATCCAGGAGATGAACCCTTGCGGTTTCAGCATTCACTCCTTTTACCCTAATGCACATAAAATAGCCCGAGTTAAAGGGATAGGCCTCAAAGGCATCGGCGTATTTTCCAGTGGACAAGAGCTCCTTGATTTTGGCTGCCCTTGCCTTCATTATTTGGTATTTTTCTTGTTTTTCTCTGAGATAACTGGGGGATCTCATGCTTTTCAATATGATCTGTTGACTTAGTTGGGATGCATTGGAAATAGAACCCCTAACACACCCTGCTGTCTTTTTCTCCAGGGCATCGTACATGGCCTTTATTTCCCCTTGGGCCATGGCCCCATAGGTAACAAAACCCACTCGCAGGCCCCAAACATAGTTTTCCTTTGTGGCGGCATCCAGTTTTATGGCAAGGATCCTGGGATGGAGACCACACAAGAAGGCAAATATAGACTCCTTTAATATTCCCTCCTCATATACCAGACCAAAATAGGCGTCATCGCACAACACCAATACATTTTTTCCAGAGTCTGCCAGTTCCAGCAAGACCTGAACAATCTCCTTTGCCTCAGCCTCTGTTGGTGTGTAACCCGTTGGGTTGTTGGGGACATTTAGGAGCAATATCACCTTGTTTCTCTCACTGGCCACCTTCCAAAGGCATTCTCTGAGTCCCTTTGTATCAAAGCCCATGTCCTTGGAAAACAATGGAAATGTAACAATCTTGGCCTTTCTTCTTACGCCGAAGATCATATTGTAATTGCCCCAAAGTTTGTCTGTAAGGGCAATGGTATCTCCTGGGTCTATCCACATATCACCCACCACTGCCAACCCATGGGTAATGGCCTGGGTCACCACTGGAAGGCTGATTGCCTTGCCATTGAGCGATGGATTCTTTGCATAGATCTCCTCCATCCATGCCATTCTCAGGGGCAGGATCCCGTAAGATGGTGCATAGGCCAGGGCCTCTTCAGGGCTAAAACCCGGCAAAAGTTCCATGACGCTATTTAGGTGCATGAGTCTTTTTCCCTCCATGGCCATGCCAATGGTGGCATTGAACCTATGTGCCTTCTCTTTGGCCTCTGCGCTCTGGGTAAGGATCCCTTTGGGAAAAAAGAGCTGCCTTCCCACCTCTGAAAGCATCTCAAATACATTGGGGTTTGAGGCCAGCAAGACCTCGTTTAATTCCTGTGCCAGTGGATTCATTCTTTGCCCCTAAATAAATTTGTAGCCAAGGTTTCATAATGAAAGGCCTTGAGAGTGTCAAGGGATTATAACCCAAATTTCTTGACTTCAAATTCAAGGCAAAGTTATAAACACCCATATATCCAACCATCGGGAGCCTACCAAATGAGGGATGTAGTTATTGTAAGCGCTGTCAGGACAGCTATTGGTGATTTCCAGGGCACTTTGAGTTCCATTCCCGCCACTGACCTGGGCGCCTTTGTAATAAAAGAGGCCATCAGCAAGGCAGGCATTGGCGCAGAAGATGTGGATGAGGTAATTATGGGGAATGTGTTGCCCCACGGTCTTGGGCAGAATCCAGCAAGGCAGGCCATGATCAAGGCTGGGCTGCCATGGGAGGTGGGAGCTATTACAATTAATAAGGTGTGTGGATCGGGACTTAAGGCAGTGATGTTGGGGATCCAGGCCATAAGGTGTGGAGATGCAGATGTGGTGGTGGCCGGGGGAATGGAAAACATGAACCTTTGCCCCTATATGCTCATGAATGCCAGAACAGGCTATAGGATGAACAGTGCCAAGGTGATAGATGCCATGGTCCATGACGGGCTCTGGGACCATGTGAATAACTTTCATATGGGTATGAGCGCAGAGCTTGTGGCTGAAAAATATGGGGTTTCAAGGGAAGACATGGATGCCTTTGCCTTTGAGTCTTACAAACGGGCATGGAAGGCAATAGAGTCAGGGGGATTCTCTCAAGAGATAGTGCCTTTCACAGTCCCTCAGAAAAAAGGGGAGCCAATAGTATTTGATAAGGATGAGACTGCACTTAGGGAGCCCAGGACAAGCCTTGAGGCCTTGGCAAGGCTTGCCCCTGCCTTTAAAAAGGATGGGAGAGTCACAGCAGGTAATTCAAGTAAGATCAGTGATGGTGCAGCAGCTGTTGTGCTCATGGCCAGAGAAAAGGCAAAGGCCCTGGGGCTGAGGCCCTTGGTGAGGGCAGGGGCCCAGGGGTCAGCAGGCCTTGACATGAAGTATGTTTTGGTTGCACCTATACTCTCCATCCCCAAGGTCTTAAAGAAAGATGGTTTAAGCATAAAAGATGTGGACCTCCATGAGATAAATGAGGCCTTTGCATCCTCCTCTGTGGCCATAATCAGGGAACTTGGCCTTGACCCTGAAAAGGTCAATGTAAAGGGTGGTGCCGTTGCCCTGGGGCATCCCATTGGTGCAAGTGGTGCAAGGGTCCTTTGCACCCTCATATACGCCATGAAGGAGAGGGGTGTGGAGATAGGTGAGGCAAGCCTATGCCTGGGAGGTGGCGAGGCAGTCACCCTGGTGGTTTACAACGAGCCGTAAGAGCTGATCACATTAAAAAAAGGAGATAAGGGATATGAGGGAAGTAGTAATTGTATGTGGAGCACGTACCGCAGTGGGAGCCTTTGGAGGAAGTCTAAGATCTGTCCCTGTGGTGGATTTGGGGGCCCTGGTTTTAAAACAGACCTTGAAAAAGGCAGGGCTAAGGCCCATTACCACTGAGTTTAAAAAAGGATTTGAACCAGATGCCCTGAAGGGTCTACCCATGACAGACCTGGAAAAGGGCTATTATGATTACGACAGTTCCCTTACCCCCATAGAGGTGGACGAGGTGATCATGGGTAATGTGGTGGGAGCTGGGCAGGGTCAAAATGTGGCGCGTCAGTCATGTATAAAGGCTGGCATACCAAAGGAGACAAATGCCTTTACGGTAAACAAGGTATGTGCCTCTGGTATGAAGGCAGTGGCCTTGGGGGCCCAGGCCATTATAGCAGGGGAGGCAGATGTGGTCCTGGCAGGTGGTATGGAAAATATGAGTTTGATCCCCTATGCCGTGCCCGCTGCCAGGTGGGGTGCCAGGATGAACAATACAGAACTGGTGGACCTTATGATATTTGATGGGTTGTTTGAGATATTTTATGGTTATCATATGGGTCTTACTGCTGAAAACATTGCCAGCAAATATGGGATATCAAGGGAAGAACAGGATGAACTGGGTGCCCTTAGCCACAAGAGGGCAAGGGAGGCCATACAAAAGGGGCTTTTTAAAGATGAGATAGTGCCTGTAATTTTACCCCAGAAGAAAGGGGACCCCATCGTGTTTGACACCGATGAGAGGCCCATGGATACCAGTGTGGAAAAGATGGCCAAACTGCCACCTGCCTTTAAAAAAGATGGCACTGTCACAGCAGGGAATGCCTCTGGGATAAACGATGCCGCAGCGGCCCTCCTTCTCATGTCTTCTGAAAGGGCAAAGGACCTGGGGCTGAGGCCCATTGCCAAGATCCTGGGTTATGCCACAGCAGGGGTGGATCCTGCATATATGGGACTTGGCCCCATCCCTGCTGTGAGGAGGCTCCTTTACAAATTGGGACTCTCAGTAAAAGACTTTGGTGTTGTGGAACTCAATGAGGCCTTTGCAGTGCAGGCCCTGGCATGCATCAGAGAGCTTGGCCTGGACATGGAAAAGACAAATCCATTGGGCAGTGGAATATCCATCGGGCATCCCATTGGTTGCACTGGTGCAAGGATAGTACTCACATTGGCCAATCACCTAAAGAGAACAAATCAGGGCTTAGGCCTTGCAGCCCTCTGCATTGGAGGAGGGCAGGGCATGGCCATGGCCATTGAGGCCATATAATAGGAGGTAAAGATGCATCACTATGAGACACTGATCTTTCAACGGGAAGGGGATGTGGCAATAATAAAGTTCAACCGTCCAAAGGCATTAAATGCCATAAACAAGACGGTCTTGGATGAGATGAATGCCCTCTTGGACGAAATAATAAAGGACAAGGGCATAAAGGTCCTGATCCTCACAGGGGAGGGGGAGAAGGCCTTTGTGGCAGGTGCAGACATCTCCTATATGGCCAATCTAAATCCTATTCAGGCAAGGGCCTTTTCCAGGCAAGGCCAAGAGTTACTGTTTAGGCTGGAGGCCCTTCCCATACCAGTTATTGCCTGTGTAAATGGTTTTGCCTTAGGTGGGGGCACAGAGATAGCCATGGCCTGTGATTTTATATACGCCTCTGAGAATGCAAAATTTGGTCAGCCTGAGATCAATCTGGGGATCATACCAGGTTTTGGTGGTACACAAAGGCTTTCAAGGCTTGTGGGAAAGGCCAAGGCCAAGGAGCTGTGCATGACAGGTATAATGATAACTGCCCAGGAGGCCAAAGAAATAGGTCTGGTAAACAAGGTATTTCCCCCTGATAAGTTATGGGAGGAGACCATGAAGACTGCCAAGATACTGGCGTCCAAGGGCAGGGTATCCATGAGGGCAGTAAAGAGGTGCATAGACAGAGGCTTTGATGTGGATCTCAGGAGTGGATGTTATTTAGAGGCCGAATCCTTTGGCACCTGTATGGCCAGCCCAGATGGCAAAGAGGGCCTTAGTGCATTTTTGGAAAAAAGGGCACCCAACTTTGTGGGGGAGCTGGAATAATGGATTTTAGCCTGACAGAAGAGCAAGAACTGGTTAGGAGTATGGCAAGGCGCTTTGCCGAGACCGAGATAAGGCCAAAGGCCACAGAGCTGGACAGGTCCCATAGGCATCCTGAAGAGATCCTGAAGATGATGGGGGAATTGAAACTCCTGGGCATTGCAGTGCCTGAGGAGTATGGGGGTGGGGGCATGGATAATGTGAGTTATGTGTTGGCCTTGATAGAGATCAGTAAGGCATGTGCCTCCACAGGGGTGATCATGTCAGTGAACAATTCCCTTTATTGTTTTCCAGTGATGGCCTTTGGGAGCCATGAACAAAAGATGAAATACCTCTATCCCTGTGCCTCAGGGGAGTCCCTGGGATGTTATGCCCTAACCGAGGCCAATGCAGGCTCAGACCCTGCCAGCATGCGTACCACTGCCAGTAGGGTAGAAGGGGGATGGGTCCTAAATGGAGAGAAAAAGTTTATAACCAACGGGAATGTGGCAGACTACTGTGTAATTGCCGCTGTCACTGACAAAGAAAAGCGTTCCAAGGGGATCAGCACCTTTGTGGTGGACTTAAGGGAGTGCAAGGGCTTTAGCCTTGGCAGGGTGGAGGAAAAACTGGGTATCTGCGCCTCAGGCACAGCAGAGATGGTCTTTGAGGAGGCCTTTATACCAGAAGATGCCCTCTTGGGCAAGGAGGGGGACGGGCTCAAACAAATGCTCATTACCCTTGATGGTGGGAGGATTGGAATAGCTGCTCAGGCCATTGGTATTGGCAGGGCAATACTGGAAGAGGCCTTGGAATATAGCAAGCAAAGGGTGCAGTTTGGGCAGCCCATCTCCTCTTTTCAGGCCATCCAGTGGAAACTGGCAGACATGGCCACCCAATTGGATGCTGCTGAGTTATTGGCCCTGAGGGCAGCATGGTTGGAGGACAACCACAGGCCTTATGAAAAAGAGGCTGCCATGGCAAAGATGTTTGCCTCAGATGTGACCATGCAAGCTGCCATTGAAGGGGTTCAGATCCTGGGTGGCTATGGATATACAAAGGAATACCCCATGGAACGGCACCTGAGGGATGCAAAGATATGCCAGATATATGAGGGCACTAACGAGATAATGAGGCTGGTGATTGCCCGGAACCTGCTTCGGGGGAAATAGCAAACCCATAAAAGGGGGGAACTATGGCCAAGCTCTTCAACGACAGGGTCTTTAAGGACATAGAAAAGGAATATGAGAAGTGGGAGGCCAAGTTAAATGACATCTTTTGCAAGGCCCCTGAAAGGCTTAAGCGCTTTATCACGGTCTCTGACAGGGAGATAAAGCGCATCTATACCCCACTGGACATCCAAGACTTTGATTACAACAGGGATCTTGGGTTTCCCGGGGAGTATCCCTTTACCAGGGGTGTTCAGCCCAGCATGTACAGGGGAAGGCTTTGGACCATGAGGATGTTTGCAGGCCTGGGCACTGCAAAGGATACCAACAAGAGATTCCATCTCCTTGTAAACGCAGGTCAAACAGGCCTCAGTGTAGCCTTTGACATGCCTACCCTCATGGGATATGACTCTGATTCACCCAGGGCCAGGGGAGAGATAGGCAAATGTGGCGTGGCAATTGACACAGTAAAGGATATGGAAGAGCTCTTTGATGGCCTGCCTGTGGATAGGCTTACCACATCCATGACCATAAACCCTCCCGCATCTGTTATCTGGGCTATGTATATAGTAATGGCAGAGAACAGGGGTATCCCCAGGCATGTGTTGGGTGGGACCATACAAAATGACATGCTAAAGGAATTTATTGCCCAGAAGACCTTCATGTGCCCACCTGAGCCCTCTGTTAAGCTCATAATAGATACTGTGGAGTTTGGGACAAGGCAGGTGCCTAAATGGAACACCATAAGTATAAGTGGGTATCACATAAGGGAGGCAGGTAGCACTGCTGTGCAGGAGCTGGCCTTTACACTGGCAGATGGTATTGCTTACACCCAGGCTGCTATTGAAAGGGGATTGGATGTGGATGAGTTTGCTCCCAGGTTCTCTTTCTTTTTTAACTCTCACATAGATTTCTTTGAAGAGATAGCCAAATTCAGGGCAGCCAGGAGGATGTGGGCAAAGATCATGAGGGAGCGATTCAAGGCAAAGGACCCCCGTTCCTGGTGGCTTAGGTTCCATACCCAGACAGCAGGGTGTTCTTTGACTGCGCAGCAGCCTTACAACAACATTGTGAGGACCGCCCTTGAGGCCCTGGCAGCAGTCCTTGGGGGAACGCAGTCTCTACATACCAATTCCTTAGATGAGGTCCTTGCCCTTCCCACGGAGGAGGCTGCCACCATTGCCTTAAGGACCCAGCAGATCATTGCAGAGGAGTCAGGGGTTGCCAATACCATTGACCCATTGGGTGGATCTTACTTTGTAGAGGCCCTCACCAACAAGATAGAAGAGGAGGCCTTTGAGATCATCCAGAAGATAGACGACATGGGCGGTATGTTGGCGGCCATTGAAAAACATTATCCCCAGCAAGAGATAGCAGATGCCGCTTACAGGTATCAACTCCAGATAGACTCTGGAGAAAGGACCCTTGTGGGTGTAAATAAGTATGTGATGGAAGAGGAGATCCCTGTAGAGATCTTAGAGATTGATGAGGCCTTGGAAAGGCTGCAGATAGAAAAGCTTACCAGGATAAAGGAGGAGAGGGACAACAAGAAGGTGAAGGAGTGCCTGGAAAAAGTGGGTGAGGCCTGTACCTATGGAAGGAATGTGATGGAGGACCTTATTGAGGCAGTGAAAAACTATTGCTCTTTGCAAGAACTCTGCGATGTTTACAGGACCGTGTATGGCACATACAGGGATCCTGGCATCTTCTAAAAGGTGGAGGAATTGGTTATGAGCCAAAGGAGAATAAGGGTAATGGTTGCCAAGCCAGGTCTAGACGGCCACGACAGAGGTGCCAGGGTAATTGCAAGGGCTTTTAGGGATGCGGGATTTGAGGTGGTGTACACTGGTTTGCACCAGACCCCTGAGGAGATAGTGGAGGCAGCTATACAAGAGGATGTAGACATGATAGGGCTTTCCAGCCTGGCAGGTGGACACAGGTTCCTATTCCCAAGGGTAATGGAGCTCCTAAAAGAAAGGGGCGTGGATGATATAGTGGTGTGCGGGGGAGGGATCATCCCCGATGACGATGTAAAAAAACTAAAGGAATTGGGTATAAAGGAGATCTTCAGGCCCGGGACACCCCTTTCAGAGATAGTGGATTGGGTCAGGAAGAATGTGATACCTAGAGGATCTAAATGAGTGATGAGGTGGTAAAAAAGGTATTGGAAGGGGATATAAGGACCGTTGCCCGCCTTATAAGAGACATTGACGACAATATCCCTGGTGTCAGGGATATTCTCAAGAGGCTCTATTGCCACACAGGTAAGGCCTATGTGGTAGGCATAACAGGTGCACCAGGGGTTGGAAAGAGCACCTTAGTGGATCAGATGATCCTGCACCTGAGAAAAAGGGGCAAGACAGTGGGGGTCTTGGCAGTGGATCCCACAAGCCCTTTTTCAGGGGGAGCCATCCTTGGTGACAGGGTCAGGATGCAAAGGCACAGCATGGACAAAGGTGTTTTTATAAGATCCATGGCCACCAGGGGCCAATTTGGTGGCATCACCCAGGCAACCCGAAGTGCCATTGATGTATTAGATGCCATGGGAAAGGATTATATCCTTGTGGAGACCGTTGGTGTTGGTCAAGACGAGGTGGACATTGTGAAGACGGCCCACACCACCATTGTGGTGGTGATCCCAGGTATGGGAGATGAGATACAGGCCATAAAGGCAGGTATCCTGGAAGTGGGAGATATCTTTGTAATCAATAAGGCAGATAGGGATGGGGCTGACAAGACCTTTATGGAACTAAGGATGATGCTGGAGATGGAGACCCCTTACATACACAGGGATGTGGGGTGGAAACCCCCCATATTAAAGGTTCAAGCTGTGTATGATGTGGGGGTGGAGGAACTCTTAGATGCCATAGAGGCACATAGGGAGTTTATTTGCAAGAAATGTGGTGATCTTCTATTAAAAAGTGATCCCAAGAGGATAAAGGAGTCCCTTGTGCAGATGTTAAAGGATAGACTGGTGGAGGTGGTCCTCACCAGGATTTCAGATACTGGGAGACTGGATGAGATGATAACAGCTGTGTCAAAGGGAGAGCTGGATCCATATACTGCCTGTGATCGTCTTTTAGGGGAATGCCTAAACTAGGAGAGATTTATTGCTGGGTTCCATAATCAAACATATAGCGCTGGGGGTCCTTTCAGCCTACTTCATAGCCTCTGGACTGGTGCTCCTGATCTCCTCTTACACCATGAAGGACCCTTTTTACTTTACCCTAAGCTTTTTTTCCAGCAATCTGGCCATCCTGATTGGGTTGGCCTTTTTGGCCCCCTTTGCCCTGAGTCTGTTTAGGAGACTTAAGGCAAAATACACTAAAAAGAGGATTCCATGACCACAAAAAATCAGTCCATTGGGAAAAAGATTAGGATCTTGAGGAGGAGAAAGGGGCTTACCCTAAAACAATTGGGTAATGAGACCGGGCTGAAGCCTCAATACATAAGCCAGGTGGAAAAGGGCGAGGTGATCCCCCCGGTTTCTGTGATACTCCAAATATCCAAGGCCCTGGAGATAGACTCAGGCTTACTCTTGAGCGAGGAAAGGAGAAAGGCCAGAGAGAAATCCCTGGATGACTATCAGAAGAGGACAGAGTCTTACTCCTATGTAAACCTCACCCCTGAGGCCAGGCACAAACATCTAAAGGCCTTTAAGGTATTTGTGGAGCCAGAATCCGTGCACAAGGGTGTGAGTTATCAGCACCCAGGGGAAGAATTTATATACGTGCTGAAAGGTAAGGTGGAGGTAATGGTTGGCGAAAATCAAAATATTGTGGACCAAGACCAATGCATCCATTTCGACTCCTCCATCATCCACAAGATAACCAACCTGAGTAAAGATAGGGCCGAGCTCTTGGTGGTCCTGTACACTCCATAAGGGTAGCCCCATGGCCTTTCCCCTAACTGAAGAACAGCTGATGATTCAGGCTATGGTAAGGGACTTTGCCCGGAAAGAGGTGATGCCAGGGGCATCCCAAAGGGACAGGACTGGGGAATTCCCATCGGAGATCATAAAAAAAATGGGGGAGCTTGGCCTGATGGGCATGAATGTCCCACACCAGTACAATGGCGCAGGGGTTGATACAGTGAGCTATTCCATAGCCCTCCAAGAGATAGCCTATGCCTGTGCCTCCACAGCAGTGGTGATGTCCGTCCATAACTCCGTTGCCTGCGGGCCCATATATCAATTTGGCTCAGAATATCTCAAGGAGAGATATCTAAAGAGGCTGGCAAAGGGCGAACTCTTGGGTTGCTTTGCCCTTACAGAGCCTTGGGCAGGATCTGACCCTGCCAGTCAAAGGTCCACTGCAAAAAGGGAAAAGGGGCATTATGTATTAAACGGCACCAAGATCTTTATTACCAGTGGTAAAAATGCGGATATTGCTGTTGTCACTGCCTATACAGACAGGGACAAAAAGCACAGGGGAATCAGTGCCTTTATAGTGGAAAAGGGTACCAAGGGTTTCAAAGTGGGGAAGGTGGAGGAAAAGATGGGGCTCAGGGCCTCTGATACCACTGAACTCATATTTGAGGATGTAAAAATACCAGTGGAAAATAGGCTGGGTGAAGAGGGAGATGGGTTCAAGATAGCCATGATATCCTTAGATGGGGGGAGGATAGGGATAGCCTCCCAGGCCATTGGCATAGCCTGTGCCTGCCTGGATGCAGCAGTTCAATATGCCCGTCAAAGGATTCAGTTTGGGAAGCCCATAAGCCAGTTCCAGGCGGTACAGTGGATGCTTGCAGATATGGCCACAGAGATAGAGGCTGCAAAGAATTTAACCTTTGGAGCAGCTTATTTAAAAGACCAGGGCAGGCCTTTTACAAAAGAGGCAAGCATGGCAAAGCTATTTGCCTCTGAGATGGCCCAAAGGGCTGCCTATAAGGCATTACAGATCCATGGCGGATATGGCTACATGAAAGAATACCCTGTGGAAAGATATTACAGGGATGTAAGGGTCCTCACCATATATGAAGGCACCTCAGAGATACAGCGCACCGTGATCTCAAGACATGTCTTGGGTACCTAACCAGGCCTTTGATATGGCCCAACGGTCAGGGGATACCTTTTTGGGCCTTCCAGTGAAGGTGGGTCTTCCATGGACCCTCTTTCCATGGGCTTTAAATATGAGGCGGACTTATTCCCAAATAACTTTAGTGGCCCGCCATGCCATGGGAAGTAATAACCCACGGGTTTTTCCCGGGTGGTGAAAAGGTACAGGTCTTTGCCAAACCCATGGCCTTCTGAAATTCTAAATAAAGCAGCCTCGTTAGAAGCTACCCGTGCATATAGTCCCTTGACTGCTCTAATTTAGTAAAGTAATAATATCTCTTTGTGCGAGCTGGAGGAGGATCATGTATGCTATAATCAAGACAGGGGGAAAACAGTACAGGATAGCCCCGGGAGAGGTGATAAAGTGTGAACTCCTAAAAGCAGGTCCTGGGGAGGTTGTGGAATTTGGAGAAGTACTTTTAGTAAAAGATGAATCAGGTCTTAAGGTGGGTAGCCCATATATAGAAGGCTGCAAGGTCACGGGAAAGGTCTTGAGGGTTGCCAAGGGCCGAAAGGTCCTGGTTTTTAAGTATAAGCGGAGAAAGGGCTACAAGAAACTCAGGGGCCACAGGCAGTGGGAGACCACTGTGAGGATCCAAGACATCATCTTGAATTAGGAGGAAAACATGGCACACAAGAAGGCGGGGGGTAGCTCCCGCAATGGAAGGGATAGCCCAGGTCAGCACTTTGGCATCAAGAGGTATGCTGGCCAGATGGTAAGGGCTGGGAACATCTTGGTGAGGCAAAAGGGGACTGTTTTTAAACCTGGCAATAATGTGGGGCTTGGTCGGGATTACACCCTTTTTGCCAAGATAGATGGCATTGTGACATTTGAAGGCTTAAAAAAGGGTAGAAAGAGGATCTCGGTCTATCCTGTTTCCTAAATCTATCTCTTTCCTTCTACCCTTTTCCCCATGGGCTTTGTGGATGAAGTAGTAATTACTGTAAAGTCTGGTGATGGGGGAAGAGGGTGTGTAAGTTTTGCCAGAAAGAGGTTCCAACCAAAGGGCGGTCCAGATGGAGGCAGTGGCGGTGACGGTGGCAGCGTCTTTGTAATAGGCAATGCCTCCCTCACCAGCCTAGAGCCCTATATCTACCAGAGACAGTTCAAGGCTGAAAATGGGAGGCCTGGGGAAGGGAATGATAGGGATGGAAGGTCTGGCCAGGACCTTTATCTGGAGGCCCCCCTGGGCACAGTGATCATTGATGAAGAAACTGGGATAGTCATAGGTGAGGTCCTGGAGGCAGGGCAGAGGTGCCTGGTTGCCCTTGGGGGAAAAGGGGGGAAGGGCAACAAATATTTTGCCACTCCCACCAACAGGGCTCCCAGGTATGCCCAAAAGGGTTTAGCAGGCCAGTCAAGGAAGATAAGGCTCCTATTAAAGATAATCGCAGATATTGGGCTGGTAGGCCTACCCAATGCAGGCAAGTCCACCATCCTTTCTGCCATTACCAATGCCAGACCAAAGATAGGCGAATACCCCTTTACCACCTTGAGCCCAAACATAGGTGTGCTGGAAGGAGAAGGAGATAAGAAGGTCACTATAGCTGATATCCCTGGTCTCATTGAAGGGGCGTCCATGGGAAAAGGCCTTGGCCACAAATTCCTACGCCATGTGGAAAGGACCAAGGCCCTGGCCTATGTCCTGGACTTGAGCTATGTACCTAAGGGTTCCCTAATTGAAGACCTGGAAATCCTCAGGGCCGAGCTGAAAAATTATGATCCAAGGCTCTTAGAAAAAAACCAGATGGTGATTATAAACAAGATTGATTTGGCAGGTGGGTTTGTAAGAAACTATAAGGAGATGGAAGAGTGTCTAAACTCCATGGGGTTTGTGGTGGTGTGTATTTCTGCCCTCAAGGGAGTAGGGCTTGAGCAACTAAAAAGTGCGCTCCTGGAGATAATGCTGTAGTGCAAAGAGAAACACTTCTTTGGAGGTTTGATTTGTTGATCACCAACAGAAGATACCTGATGGAAAAGGCAAAACGGGTCTTGATAAAGATTGGCAGTGGTGTACTCACTGAAAAGGATGGTATCAAGACCCATGTTATACAAGGCCTTTGCAGAGACATTGCAGAGATTATGGAAAAAGGCATTGAGGTGATCATGGTCTCTTCAGGTGCCATATCTTCTGGCATGAAAAAAATGGGTTTAAAGAACAGGCCAACACAGATCTCCCAGCTTCAGGCCCTTGCGTCAGTGGGACAAGGGATCCTTATGGGCATCTATGAGAGGGAGTTTGACAAGTGGGGTATAAAGGTGGGGCAGATCCTGGTAACAAAGGAAGACCTTGGGAGCAGATCCAGGTACTTAAATATCATAAACACCCTATCCACCCTCATCTCTTGGGGGGTGGTACCCATCATAAACGAAAATGATACTGTGGCAATCCATGAGATAAAGTTTGGAGACAATGATAACCTGGCTGCACTGTTTACCATCCTGTCTGATAGTCAATTATTTATTAACCTCACCACTATGGATGGTCTCTTTGACAAGGACCCCACCACAAACAAGGATGCCAAGCTTATAAAGGTGGTGGAGAAGGTGGATAAGGGGGTGCTTTCCTTTGCCTCTGGGGATACCAGCACCTTTGGCACAGGGGGCATGAGGAGCAAGCTTGTGGCAGCTAGGAAGGTGGCCATGTCAGGAGTGCCCACGGTGATTGCAAATGGGAATCTGCCATTTGTGGTCCGGAAGGTCCTAAGCGGCGAGGATATAGGTACCTTGGTGCTTCCCAGTGAGAATCCCATAAAAAAGAAAAAGCACTGGCTTGCCTTTGGGTCATACCCAAAAGGGGGCCTCATTGTGGACACAGGGGCAGAAAAGGCGCTACTGGAGAACGGAAAGAGCCTTTTGCCATCGGGCCTCTTGGGGGTGGATGGGAGGTTTGAAAAAGGAGATCCTGTGATGATAAGGAATACAAAGGGTGAGCTCCTGGCCATTGGCCTGGTGAATTACAACTCTGGGGAGATCAGGAGATTGGTAGGCAAGAATACGAAGGAGATTGAGGAGATCCTTGGATACAAGGGAAGTGAAGAGGTGATACATAGGAACAACATGGTAATATCAAGGAAGGTAGGGTAGGGGTTATGGATTTAAGGCAAGAGATAAGAAGGATGGCCATCTCAGCCAAGGCTGCCACTAGGGTTTTAAGGACAATGCCCAGGACTGTTAAGGACAGGTGCCTTGAAATTATTGCCCAGCTCCTCTGGGAGGAAAGAGATTATCTCATTGCCCAAAACCAAAAGGATGTGGAACAGGCCAGCAAGGCAGGGTTAACCCCTGCCATGGTTTCCAGACTCCTGTTGGATGACAAGGTGATAAAGTCCATGGTGGAAGGGGTAAGGGAGGTGATTGCCCTCCCAGACCCTGTGGGTGAAATCACCAAGATGTGGCGAAGGCCCAATGGCCTGTTAGTGGGCAGGATGAGGATACCCCTTGGGGTCATTGGCTTTATCTATGAGTCCAGGCCCAATGTCACAGTGGATGCAGCTATCCTGTGCCTGAAGAGCGGGAATGCAGTAATCCTGAAGGGGGGATCAGAGGCAATCAATAGCAACCTGGCCATCATGGAGGTAATAAAAAAGGCCCTGGCAAAGGCACAGGTCCCTGAGGCAGCCATCCAGCTAATACCCTTTACTGATAGGACAGCAGTGGAGACCCTCCTGGAGCTGGAAGACTATGTGGACCTTATAATTCCAAGGGGGGGCGAAGGCCTTATCAGGTATGTGGCGCAAAACTCCAGGATACCTGTGCTCAAGCACTACAAGGGGGTATGCCATGTCTATGTGGATGTCTCTGCTGACCTCTCTATGGCCCAAGAGATCTGCTTTAATGCCAAGGTTCAGAAACCAGGGGTATGCAATGCCATGGAGACAATGCTGGTCCACAGAGATGTGGCCCAGGAATTCTTGCCTCCCATGGTTGATAGATTTAGGCAAGCAGGGGTTGAGATAAGGGGGTGCGAGGAGACAAGGAGGATCATCCCCGATGCCAGGGCAGCAACGGAAGAGGACTGGTACGAAGAATATCTGGACCTGATCCTGGCTGTAAAGGTGGTAAAGGATAT
>FWWL01001734.1_pt1 | contig 49648 bp, 52 predicted proteins | sample 2228331 | NCBI WGS metagenome assembly FWWL01 (sample SAMEA103939775, study PRJEB20133) | metagenome | reverse complement strand
ACGCTCTTCCGATCCTGTTTTGAGTTTTTAAAATTATCTTGATTTTTTTAAATTCTTCTATAATAATTTTTTTATAGATAGGGTTTAATGAGGGGGCAGGAGGTTATTATGGAGAAAATTAAAATCTTCTTTAAAAAAATCCTTACTCCTGTAACCATAATTTTAGTTCCTCATGCTAAGACTAACCCTATTTTTTTTAAGATTCCTTTTATAGGGATAGTCTTTGCAGTTTTATTGTGGTGTGCGGGAAGTCTTTATGTAATTTCCACTGCTGTAAAGACTATAGAATATTATAATATGAAGTCAAAACTTCAATCTATAACAGCTCAGTTTATGGAGCTTCAGTCAGCCATCGCTTCTATTAAGAAGGCTGATGAAGAGCTTAGAAAGATTTTTTCATTAAAATCAAGAAAGGATGTGCTTGAAGTAATCGCTATAACTGATACAGGTTCAATTGATGTAGAATTTATTAACGAGCAGATTAATAAGACTATTGAGACAGTAACTGAGATTAAAAGATATCTTTCTGAACAAAAAGATCTCTATCGAGCTACACCGCTTGGATGGCCAGTTAAGGGTGTTATTTCTTCCGATTATGGTATGAGAAAACATCCTAAGTATGGGGGATCTAATTTTCATTCAGGGGTAGATATTTCTGTGCCTTCTAATACTTCTGTAAAGGTTACAGCAGATGGAATAGTGAGTTTTGCAGGTTGGACCCCCAAGGGTGGTTATACTATTGTGGTAGAGCATGGCTATGGTTTCAGCACTGCTTATGCCCATCTTGGGAAATTATTGGTAAAGGTAGGACAAAAAGTAACTCGGGGTGAGATCATAGCCTATTCAGGGGCAACAGGGGTCACTACAGGACCCCACCTTCATTATGAAATATGGAAAAATAAAGTGCCTATAGATCCCTTAGCTTACTTAGAGGAGACCTTTTAATGTTTAAAAAATTTTCCAAAGAGGCTATGACTCTTATAGGGGCAGATACCTTTATAAAAGGAGAATTGAATTCCAAGGGAACGGTGAGAGTAGATGGTAATTTTGAGGGCACTATCACTGCTGATTGGGTTATAGTTGGTGAAACAGGCACTATAAAAGGTGATATAAAGGCAAGAGGGGCTATTATTGGCGGAAAAGTATATGGCTTTATTAATTCAACCGAGAGCCTTGAAATAAAACATAAGGCTGAGGTCTATGGAGAGATCTGCACTCAAAAATTATCTATATCTGAAGGAGCAATATTTGAAGGGCAATCCTGTATGCAAAAATTAGAAAAGACCAAAGAGGAGAGTTCTAAAAATTTTTAATTTAGTATCTATCTGATTTAAATAAGAGGTTTTTATAGATTTTCTTGACAGAGGAACCTTTTGAGGATAAGATAGATATTGGAGGTTAAGAGTATGGGTGCTATAGCAAGGGATATAGAAGATTTTGAGGAGTTAGTTCTGCAAATAGTTAAGGCTCATATAGGGGAAGTTTTAGAGGAGTATGTGAAGGAGAGGGAGTTAAAGCTTAGGGAGATATCTTTAATTGAGCGGTTAATTAGGGTTGAGGAGGAGCTTAAAGCTTTAAGGGAACTTGAGACTCAGAGATTTGAGGCTTTACAGAAGGAGATAGACACTCGTTTTGAGGCTCTTTATAAGGAGATAGATACTCGTTTTGAGGCAATGAATAGTCGTTTTGAGGCTCTACAGAAGGAGATACATACTCGTTTTGAGGCAATGAATAGTCGTTTTGAGGCTTTACAGAAGGAGATAGATACTCGTTTTGAGGCAATGAATAGTCGTTTTGAGGCTTTAGAGAGGAGATTTAATTTTCTTCAATGGATCTCAATGGATTATTTTAGCAGGATTTACTTTACTTAGTCTTCTTGTTGGTTGGTTTGGGAGATGAAAAATTTTTTATGTTCTAATTCCTCTTTTATGTCTTTTAGGTTTTAAAGGTTGAGGAGGATACAGAAAGGTAATTTGATAGGAGGGTTAAAATCCTTAGGGATATCTCTGCATTAATCAGAGAAGGATTTCAAATTGGAGCTTTATCTAAGCAATCTTTTGATTTTAAACACAGATTTTTAAAATAAAAATAGGATTTTCTGGGGTAAGGAAAGAATAGGAGCTTAAAGGTTTCATTTTGTTTATTTGAATTTGAGAAAGATCAATGCTATAGGATTTTTTTTGATAAAAATCTAAGGCTAAATAAAGATTTTCAAGACTAACGAAGCTAAATACTATGATTTTGAGTTTTTTAAGATTTTCTAAAAATACAATTAAATCTTTAAGTCTTCCTGAAGAACCTCCTACAAAAACTCTATTCGGTTCAGGAAGCTCCTTTAAAACCTCGGGGGCAACCCCTTCTATTACCTTTACATTAGGTAAATAAAATTTTTTAAGATTTTCTTTAATTAAAGTCACTAAATCTGGCTTTTTTTCTATAGCATAAATTTCCAAAGAAGAAGAAAGTTTAGCTAATTCTAAGCTTATAGAGCCTGATCCTGCTCCTATATCCCAAATAATGCCCTTTAGAGGTGGCTCTAATTTGTGAATAATAATCGCTCTTATTTCATCCTTAGTTATCATTCCTCCCTTATGAGAAATCTCCCCATTTTTAATTCCAAAGATAGTCTCTTCTCCCCATCTCAGATTTTCCACTATAATAGAGTTTGGTTCTAAAAAGAGAAATTGGCTAAATTCTTCAGGAAATCCCTCTATTATCTTTTCCTCTTTAGTTCCTAACCTTTCTGCTACATAGATTTTACAAAAAGTAAAACCTTCTTCTTTTAAAACTTTACTTAAAAGAGTAGGGGAATTTTTAGAATCAGTATAAACAAAGAGATAGGGGTTTCTTAAAATTTCATTTATAAAAATTTCTCTATGAAAAGATCTTCCATGAAAAGATAAAACTTTGAGTTTGTAAAAAGGAATCTTTAATCTACTAGCCAAGATCTGAGGAGTGGTGAGATCAGGATAGATTTCAATTTTTTCTGAAGGAAAGTGCTTTAATAATTTTTCTCCTATCCCAAAAAACAAAGGATCTCCACTAGTTAAGATTGCCACCTCCTCCTCTTCTTTTTCTAAGATTGAAAAAATCTCCTCTACCTTTTTAATAACCCTAATAGAACTTTTTATAGAATCCTTAAGGCTGGAATAAAGAGGTGAGGTATTTAGGAGGTTAAAGGTTTTTTCAAAACAAAAGATCTTAGAGATTTTAATTAGAAGGTCCTTCTCCTTGTAAGAAAGGGGTTTATAACCAATACCGAAAAGATAAATTTTTTTAACCATTCTTTTCTTCCTTAGGTTTTAAAAGATAAATTTCCATTAAATAGCCTTTTTTTTCTCTTAAAGTTTCCCGTAATTCTTTAAGGGTCTCCAAAGTTTCTTTAAGGTCCCCTTCTAAATAAACCTCCTCTTCTTGACCTACATAAGCTCCCCAATATATTCTTAGAAGTTTCTCTTTAAAGAGAGAAAAGGTAGCATAGTTATCCAGAAAAACTACTGTAGGATGAGAGATTTCCTTTAGTTTTCTTAAAGTTCTTGGAGTATGAAAGGTGAGGGAAGTAGCTAAATCAGTAAGGGATATTTTAAATTTAGCCCCCAGCACTTGAAAGGCAGAGATTCCAGGAATTACCTCCCACTCTATAGGAAGCTCTTTTTCTATTTCTTTAAAAATTTCTATATGCCCATCGTAAATAACAGGATCTCCCCATATAAGAAATCCTACTTCTTCCTCTTTAAGTAAGAGCAAGGTTTTTTTTAAAATTTCACCTTTTCTTAGTCTCCATTCCTGGACCTTCTCTTTATAGTTTACTCCTCTTTCCCTCTCAGGGAAAGGTAAATAGACCACTTCAAAGGGCTCCTTAGCTTTGATAAATTCTATGATTTTTAGACGTTTTTTAGTAAGGTCTGATTTTTTACCTTCTTTTTCAGGAACTAAAAAAACTTTTAATCTCTGAATAACCTCCTTAGCTAAAATAGTGAGATATTTAGGGTCTCCTGGTCCAATTCCAATTAAATAGACTTTTTTAACCATCTTTGTTTTAGTTAAAATTAAAAGCTAATCTTAAGAGGGCATTTATCACAGCACAACAGGCCGGAGAACCTCCTTTCCTACTTAAATTAGTAATAAAAGGAAACTCCTGATTAGTAAGAAGAATTTTAGCCTCTAAGGCTCTAACAAAGCCTACCGGCATTCCTATAACTACTATGTCCCTTAATCCTTTTTGATTTAAAATCTCAATAGTTTTTAATAGAGCTGTAGGAGAATTGCCAATAGCGACTAATCCTATGTTTTTCTCCCTTTCCAAAGCAAGCGCTATAGCCTTCTCTGTTCGCGTTCCTTCAACTGGTTCCTCCTCTATCTCAGAAAGATAACAAAGCACTCTATTACCCTTTAAAAATTTTTTTGAAATTCCAACTAAGGTCATATGCACATCCACCAAAATGTCTTTACCTTCTTTTAAGTTAAGAAGAGCCCTCTCTATGGCTAAGGGATGAAAAACTAAAGTGTCTTTATATTCAAAATCAGCTGTAGCATGAATTACCCTTTTAATAATAGTTTTCTCTTTCTCAGAAAAGTTACTTAAATCTATTTTATTTTTAATAATTTCAAAACTTTTCTCTTCAATTTCCTTTCCTCTCTTTACTCCCATTTCTTCTAATCTCTCTTGAACAATTTCAGCAAGTTTGGGATGAATTCCAAGAGGTTTAGTGTAGGTAATTTCAATTTCAGGATTTTCTTTTTTGGTTCTTTCAATGATTTCAGGAATATCCTTAACTACATGATGTCCCGGACTTAGGAAAAGAGGATGAATGACAATTCTTTGGATTCCATTCCTAATAAGATCTTTAATAGCGCTTTCTAAATTAGGCTCTCCAAATTGAAGAAAAGCTAAGGTAAAATCTGAAGAGGGCCTTTCCATAAGGGAAGAAAGAATTTTTATAAAATTAAACCAATTATTAGCCGCCTTACTAGGACTTCCATGAAGAACAATTACAATTTTTTCTGGCTGCCCCTTTTCCATCTCTAACCTCCCTTTTATGTTTTAGCTAAGAAATGGCAATAAGAAGCTAAGACCTTTTGAAAGCTATACCCCTCATCAAAACTTTTACCTTCTAAGGTTTTTACTTTGTAAATTTTTTTTATTTCATAGTCAATTTCAAGTTTTTTAATTCCCGTGTAATGGAATTCGTGAGCCAAAAAAGAGACCTTTTCTCCAAAGAAGGGATGAACTTCCTTTAGTTTTACCTTTCTATAACCTAAGGAAAGCCCTTTTCTCCGAATCTCAAAAGGGAAGAGACCTACTAAGGGATAGGTTTTTCCGTTCCAATTAACTCTTTGGGAAAGATAAATAAGCCCTCCACACTCCGCATAAATGAAAGAACCTGAATAGGCAAAATCTTTAATTTCTTTCATTAAAGTGGTGTTTAAACTTAATTGCTCAGCTAAGAGCTCAGGATATCCCCCTCCAAAATAAAGTCCCTCAATTTCTGAGGGAAGATGAGGATCCTCTAAGGTATTAAAAAATTTAAGCTCCACCTTCTGGGAAAGCTCATCTAAAAGGTGTTGATAATAAAAATTAAAAGCAGTATCTAAAGCTACACCTAACTTTTTAAAAGAAATTTGAGGTAAAAAAGAGGGAAGAGAGACCTTTTGAGGGATTCTCTTTTCTTGATTTAAAAAGGAAAGATCTAAAGTTTTTTCTAAATCCAAGGCCAGCTGAGAAAGAAGCTCCTCCACTTTTTCAATCTCTTGAGGTAAAAAGAGACCTAAATGTCTGGAAGGAAGTTCATAGTCTGGCTTTCTAAAGAGAAATCCCGAAATAGGATATCCTTTAAGAGCCCTCTCCAACCGCAGTAAATGTTTTTCTGAAGAAACTCTATTTAGAAAGAAAGAAAAGGAAAGCTCTGCCCTCTTTAAAGTCTCAGCTACACCTTTAATAAGATATCTTAAAGTTTCTCCTATACCAAAGGTGTCTAAAACAATTAATAGAGGGATCTTAAGTATTTTAGCCACCCTGAAGGTAGAAAACTTTCCATCAAAAAGTCCCATTACCCCTTCCACCAAAGCATAGTCTGCAGACCGACTATGATAATAAAAAAGAGATTTTAGTTTCTCTTCTCCCATAGAGAAAAGGTCAAGATTATAGGAATACCTTCCAGCAGAAAGCTTATGCCATTTTGGATCAATATAATCTGGACCAACCTTAAAAGGCTGAACCTTAAAACCTTTATTCCGAAAATATCTTAACAAACCAAGAGTAACTAAGGTTTTTCCCTCTCCACTCCTTAAAGCACTAACTAAAAACGCTTTAGCCATTCCCTTAACCCAGAAATAAAAATTTCTAAACTTTCTCTGTCTTTTAGGGATACTCTAAAATCCCTGGCTGTTAAACCATAAAAATTATAACAACTTCTAATAAGAATACCCTTTTCCTTTAAAAGCCAGAAAAAAAATTCCTCTCCCTTCGGAATATCCCTTAAAAGATAAAAATTTGTAACACTCTTAAACCAATTAATAGGAAGTTCCTCTAATTCTTTTTCAAAAATCCTTTTCAATTCTAAGAAATATTTTAAACTCTTTTTTTTAACTTCTTGATTTAACAAAATTTTTTTTGCTAAAACCTGAGAGAGAGTATTTAAGCTCCAAGGTTCTTTTTGATTCTTAATTTTTTCTAAAATAGGATGAGAAGAGACAAGATAACCCATTCTGGCTCCTGCAAGACCAAAAAATTTAGTTAAAGACCTTAAGACAAAAAGATTAGGATAAAGATTTGTTTCTTGAATAAGGGAGTCTTCTTCCGAAAACTCAATAAAGGCTTCATCAATAATAAAAATCACATTAGGGTAAGAAGTTAAGAAGTAAATTAAAGAATCTTTTTTAAGAATGTTTCCGGTAGGATTATTGGGATTGCAGAAGATTACCACTTTGGATTGGGAAGGACCTTTCAAAAATCTTTCCAGTATCCAAAGTTTTTCTTCTGTATTTAGAGTTAAGGTCCATTCTAAGTTTAGATCTTTTCTTTGAGAGAGAATTTTTCTATAGCCTATAAAGGTTGGTTCCAAAAGGAAAATGACTGAAGGGGAAGGTAGATTTAAAAGAAGGAGCTTAAGTAATTCGTAGGAACCGTTTCCTAAGAGAAAGTTTTCTCTTTTCACTTGATAAAGATGGCTAAGAATCTCTTTTAATTCTTCAGCTTCTGGATCAGGATAGAGTTCTAAAGCTTTAAAAATTTCTTCTTCCTCAAGTTTTAAAAATTTTCTTATTAAGGGATTAACAGATGAACTAAGGTCTATAATTTCCAAGGGATCTTTTTTTAAAAGTCTGGTAAAATAATAAATATTTCCGCCATGAGGGGGAAGTTGAAGGGTCTTCATTTTAAACCTTTGAAAAGCAAAATTATTAAAAGCATAAGGAAAGAAGATGAATACAGAAGTTTTTGAGCCATTTTAATAGATTGAGGTGAAACTTTTGAAAGTTCCGTGCCAATATAAGGTTTTTCAATAAGTTTTCCTTCATAATAAGCTGGTCCAAGAAGTTTTACTCCCAAAGCCCCTGCTAAAGCTCCTTCAGGATAACCACTATTTGGGGAAGGATGTTTTTTAGCCTCTCTTAAAACTGTTGTTAAGCTTCTTAAAGAAGAGGAAACTCCTAAAAGGAAGAAAGAGGAGATTACTAGTAACAAGGCAGTTATTCTTGCGGGAATAAAATTGACTATATCATCTACCTTAGCCGAAAACCATCCAAGTTTTAAATATTTTTCATTCTTGTAGCCAACCATAGAGTCCAGAGTATTTATAGTTTTATAAAGAACAAGTCCAGGAAATCCTAAAAGAGTTAACCAAAAGAGAGGCGCAATTACACCATCATTAAGATTTTCAGCATAACTCTCTAACACCGCCTTTCTTATTTCCTCTTTCCCTAATCCATCAGTATCTCTTCCCACCAAAGCCACTAATTTTTTTCTAGCCAAAGAGATAGAATTCTCTTCTAAAGCTTTTTCTACTTCTTCTCCTACTGTAATAAGTCCCTTTAAAGCAAGAAAGAGAGATACAAAAAAGATGAAAAGCCCTTCCTCTAACCAAAAGGAAAATTTAGAAATTTCTCTTAAAATAAGAAGACCTACGAAACTAAAAGTTAAAGCAATTAAAAGGACACTTAGAGCTAAAAACACTCCTTTTATTCTTTCCGAAAGAAAGGAAAGTTTGCGAAAAAATTTTTCAAAAGTTGAAATAATTTTTCCAATTCCTACAATAGGATGAGGTAAAATCTTTGGATCACCAATCAAAAGATCTAAAAATAAAGCTAAAATTATTTGATATCCTTTAATTTGAAAAAAATCAAAAAAATCCATAATTAAATTTTTAAAATTTTAAAAATTTTTTCTATATTTAGGTGAGTTTCTACAAAACTAGCTAAGGTTTCTAAATTTTCATTTAAAACCTCCCAATAGGAGTATTTCACAGGAAGGGGATTTAATCCTCTTTTTTCGCGATGGCTATTAAGTAAAGCTCTTCTGAAGGTATCGTTAGTAAAAAGGCCGTGAAGATGAGTGCCCCAGACCTTTCCCTTTTGGGATCCCTCCCTAAGCCTCTCTCCTGTGGCTAAGCGCTCAATTTCAAAAAGATTAATGTCACCTGTAACTTCTCCTTTATGAATTTCATAGCCCCAAAGTCTTTCTGAGGATTTTTTATTTAAAAATTGGGCATAAACTTGAGTAGTAACCTTTTCGGGAAAAAAGGTTGTTTCAATATCTAAAAACCCCAATCCCTTTATCTCTTTTAAATCTCCTTCTACTTTATAAGGATTTTTTAAAAAATTTCCTAACATCTGAAAGCCTCCACAGATTCCAATGATTTCTACTCCTTTCTTTAAAGCTAAAGAAAGAATTTCTGAAATTCCTTTTTCCTTTAGCCAGAGAAGATCAGAGATAGTATTTTTACTCCCAGGAATAATAATAATATCTGCAGAAAGAAGATCTTCTCTCTTCAAAGAATATAGAATTTCTACATCCTCTTCTAAGTAAAAAGGATCAAAATCAGAAAAATTAGAGATATGTCTTAGGGGAAGAATGACAATCTTTATTTCTCCTCTTCTTTTTATTTTTTCTTTATTAAAAAAAGAAAAACCATCCTCATCAGAGAGCGTTAAAGTTTCCTTATAAGGTAAAATTCCTAAACAAGAAAGATTAGTTAGTTTAGTGAGCTTTTTTATTCCAGGTTGTAGGATTTTTTCCGATCCTCTAAATTTGTTAATAACATATCCCTGAAAGAGGTTAGCATAATTGGGAAGAAATTTTTTTAAAATTTCATAAACTCCGAAGATGGAAGCAAAAACTCCTCCTTTATCAATGTCGCCAACCAAAAGAACTGGACTTTTTAAATAAAGAGCAGGTTTTATATTTACTAGATCTACTTTTAGGAGATTAATCTCTGCAGGACTTCCTGCACCCTCAAGAAGGATTACTTCAAACTTAGACTTAAGATAATCTAAACTTTCCTTTACATACTTCCACAATTTTTTCTTTTCGCGATAATATTCCTCAGCAGATAGGATTTGGTAAAGTTTTCCAAGTAAAAGAACCTGACTTTTTTTATTTCCTTCAGGCTTTAAAAGAATAGAATTAAAATATTTTTCTGGTTCAAGACCACAAGCTTTAGCTTGAAGCACTTGGGCCCAAGCTATCTCACTTCCATCTCTACACACAAAACTCTGAAGACTCATATTTTGAGCCTTAAAAGGAGTAACCTTTATTCCTTTTTTCTTTAAAATTCTTCCCAAAGCCATAACAAGAAAAGATTTTCCCGCCGAGGAATTCGTTCCTACAATCATTAAACTTTTGGCCATAATACCACTAAAACAAAAAGAATTACTCCTTCACTAATCTCAACTATAGCTCCAAAATTGTCACCAGTTAAACCACCAAAAACTCTTTCAAACTTCCTTTTAAAATAAACTAAAACAATAAAATTTATACATAAAATCAATAAAATAGTTTTGAGATATGAGAAACTTTCTATAAATAGTAAAAAACCTAAAAGGGCAAATCCCAAGAGAAGAGAAATTAGAAGGCTGGGGAGGGAGATACTTTTTTTCATAAAATATCCCAATCCTTCTTTTTTAGCTGGTTTAGAGAGATAAATAATAAGAGGAAGAGAAATTCTTGAAATAAGAAAGGGATAAATAAGGAGAGAGCAGGAAAGCTCAGATAGAATTTCTTTAAAGCAAAAAAACTTATTTAGGAGGGCAAGGAAAATAGCAGATATTCCAGCCACTCCAGTTCTACTATCTTTCATAATAGCAAGTCTTTTTAATTTATCTTCCTCTTTATCTTCTTTTCCTTTGAAAGCAAGGGCATCAAAGGTATCGGAGAGTCCATCTAAATGAAAGATTCCCCGGAGGATAAAAAGAAAAAAAAGACAGAGAAGAGAGAGTAAGTTTACAGAAAGGTAGGGTTTTAGAAAATAGGTAAGAATAAAGAGAAAGAGGCCTTCTAAAAACCCAATTAAAGGAAAAAAAATAAAGGTCTTTTCAAAGTCCTTTTCAGTAGCAAGGAATCCTTTTAGGGGAAATCTCCATAGAAAGGAAGCGGAAAGGAAGAGAGACCGAAGCATTTTTAAAAAATCCCTTTTGAGACTTTAGCCGAATCAAATGTAGCCATTTCTATGTAGATCTTTAAGCTTGCCTCTATAAGAGGCATAGCAAGAGCTGCTCCTGTGCCTTCTCCTAATCTTAGGTTTAAGTCTAAAAGAGGAGAAAGTTTCATATATTCTAACTGGGCTTGATGCCCCTTTTCCATAGAGCGATGACTAGCTATAACATAGTTTTTAATAAGAGGATTAATTTTATAAGCAATTAAAACTCCTGCTCCCGTAATAAATCCATCCATTATTACAGGAATTTTACTTTCTGCACAGGCTAAAACTACTCCGGCACAAGCTCCAATTTCTGCTCCTCCTACCTTAGATAATACATCTATAGGATCCTCTGAATTGGGATTATGCTTGGCTATAGCCTTTTTAATGACCTCAATTTTTTTGTGATAGACATCGTCATTTATCCCTGTGCCCCTTCCTGTCACTTCCTCTACTGATCTTCCTGTAATCACTACTGTAATAGCTGAAGAGGGAGTGGTATTACCAATTCCCATATCTCCAATTCCAATTAAATGATAACCTTCAGAAATTAGGTCTTTAGCGATTTCATAACCTACTTTAATACATTCTAAAGCTTGCTTCGGTGTTAAAGCAGGTTCTTTAACAAAATTTTTAGTGCCATAGCAAACTTTTTTAGAGATAAGCCCTGGCATTTCGGAAAGGTTAAAATCATAGTCTACCCCTACATCTATAACTTTAACCTCTGCTCCAGCCTGTCTTGCAAGAACATTAATTCCTGCCCCACCTTTTAAAAAATTAAAAATCATTTGAGCAGTCACCTCCTTAGGAAAGGCCGAAACCCCTTCCTCTGTCACCCCATGATCTCCTGCAAAAACTAAAGAAGCTTTTTTCTTGATTTCAGGAAAAGCTTTTTCAAAAATAGCTACTAAATGAGCAGCTAATTCCTCCAATCTTCCAAGACTTCCCTTAGGTTTGGTTAAATTATTAAGCCTCTCCCAAGCTAATTTAAACCATTCTTCCTTAAGGGGCTCTATTTTAAGCTTAAAAAGCCATTCGTGCATATCCCTCTCCTTTAAATGGTAACTACTTTTACCATTAAGATTATCATAAAACTAATTTCTTGCAAGCTTTTATATACTAAATTTGTTTAGGCTTTTTTGGTTTTTAGGCTACTTTAAAGTTATAGATAGGGTTTCGGGTTACCTTTTTTAAGGAAAAAGTTTTAAGTGAGGGATAAAGGGCTTTTCTTTTACTTTTAAAAAAACTTGACAAAAAGAGAGCATTAAACTATATTATTTAGTATTTAAAAAGAGGGAGGTCAATTATGAAAGTTTTTTCTTTAACTTTAAGGTCCTATTTAATTTCCAAGGTGCTTTTAACCTTTTCCTTTACTTTGTTTTTAGCTTTTCTATCCCAAATAAGGATTTATTTACCTTTTACTCCTGTTCCGGTTACTTTACAAACCTTGGGTATTTTATTTATAGGCTATTATTTAGGGAAAAATTGGGGGCTTGTAAGTGTATTTTTTTATATCCTTTTTGGAGCCTTAGGTTTACCTTTCTTTGCTGGAGCTAAAGGAGGGTTTTTAGTCCTTTCTGGTCCAACAGGGGGTTATATAATAGGATTTTTATTAGGGGTTTATTTAGTAGGTTTAGCTAAGGAAAGGGGGCTTTTAACTAAGCCTTTTTCTCTTTTTATTTTGGGAATAGGATTTCATCTCCTTATCTATGGTTTAGGAACTGTTTGGTTTTGGGCTGGCTATTATCCTTTTAAGTTTCAAAGCAGCTTTAAAGAACTTTTAACTTTTACTGTCCTACCTTTTATTCCCTTGGATCTTGTTAAAGTTTTTATTTTTAGCATTTTTGTTTCCTTAGAAAAAAAGTTTAAAGGGCAATAAAAGATGAGGGTTTTGGTACTGGGATCCGGGGGAAGGGAGCATGCCCTTTGTTATGTCCTTTCTAAAAGTAAACTCTTAGAAAAGTTATATTGTTTTCCAGGAAATGGAGGAATTTGTGAGGTTGCTGAAATTCCTGAAATAGGATCTCTTCAAGATTTTGAGAGTATAAAAAATTTCTGTTTAAGAGAAAAAATTGATCTTGTCATTCCTGGTCCGGAAGAACCTTTGGTTTTAGGTATTAGAGATTTTTTAGAAAAGGTAGGAGTCCGAGTTTTTGGACCGGATAAATATGCCTCTCAATTAGAAGGAAGTAAATCCTTTGCCAAAGAGTTTATGGAAAGAGTAGGAGTTCCTACTGCTAAATTTCAGGTTTTTGAGGATTATGAGAAAGCAGTAAAGTATGTGGAGAAGAGAGCGGCTCCAGTTGTGATAAAAGCCGATGGGCTCTGTGCTGGAAAAGGTGTTTTTGTTTGCGAAAGTAAAGAAGAGGCTCTTTTAGCTCTAAAAAGAATTTTTCTTGAGAAAATTTTCGGATTGGCTGGATCTAAGGTAGTGATTGAAGAAAAATTGGAAGGAGAAGAGGCTTCTTATATTGTAATTTCAGATGGAACCAATTTTAAAGCTCTTCCTACCTCGCAAGATCATAAAAGGCTCCTGGATAATGATGAAGGCCCTAATACAGGAGGAATGGGTGCTTATTCACCTACTCCCTTAATTTCTTCAGACCTTAGAAATAAGGTGGAAGAAAAGATTATAAAACCGATTATTGAAACTCTTAAAAAAGAAGGGCATCCCTATCAAGGGTTTCTCTATGCTGGGCTTATGATCTCTGAGGGTGAGCCTTATGTTTTAGAATTTAATTGTAGATTAGGAGATCCTGAAGCCCAAGCTATTTTACCGAGAATAGAAAATGACTTTCTGGAATTGGTTCAAAGAGCTATAGAAGGCAATTTAGATGAATATTCTTTAATAGAAAATCCTTATACAGCTGTCTGTGTAGTAATGGCCAGCCGAGGCTATCCTGGAGATTACAAAAAGGGTTATAAAATCTCAGGTTTGGAAAAGCTAAAGTCTTGGGAAAATGTTATTGTTTTTCATGGAGGAACTAAGAAATTAAAGGGAGAGTTTTATACCAATGGTGGGAGAGTTTTGGGAGTTACCGCTCTTGATGAAACCCTTCCGGAAGCCTTAGAAAGAGTATATCAAGCTGTAAGTTTAATCCATTTTGAAGGGGCCCATTATAGAAAAGATATTGGAAAAAAGGCTTTAAAATATCTTTCTTAAGGGTAATAAGAGCAGGATTAGGTTTTATCTTCTAAAAATTTTTTATGTCCTAAATTTTTTAATTTTTCTCCTTTTTCTCTAACTAAATTTTTCATATTTTCTCGGTAAGCTTTAAGTTTTTCTTTTAATTCTGGATATTTAAGAGCGAGAATTTGCACGGCTAACAATGCGGCATTTTTGGCATTATTTATAGCTACTGTGGCTACGGGAATTCCTGGAGGCATTTGAACTATGGAGAGGAGGGAATCCAAGCCCTGTAAAGTTTTAGTTTGAATAGGAACACCTATAACAGGAAGGGTGGTTAAAGAGGCCGTCATTCCAGGAAGGTGAGCTGAACCTCCTGCTCCAGCAATAATTATCTCAATTTCTCTTTCCTCAGCAGTTTTAGCATATTCATACATATAATCAGGGGTGCGGTGAGCTGATACAATGGTAATTTCATAAGGGACACCAAACTCTTCAAGAATTTGAGCTGCCTCTTTCATTACCTGTAAATCAGAATCACTTCCCATAATAATTCCTACCTTCATTTTTCACCTCTCCTATAACTTTAACTAATTTTTTAATTTCCTTAACTTTAATTAAGGCTTTATCCAAGTCTTCATCTAAAACTGTAATATGTCCCATTTTTCTTAAGGGAAAGGTTTCCTTTTTACCATAAATATGAACGGAAACCCCTGGAAGAGATAGCACTTTTTCTAATCCTACATAAATAGGTTTTCCGAAATAATTTTCTTCTCCTAAAAGATTAAGGGTTACCGCTGGGGAGAGGAGTTTAGGAGAACCTAAAGGAAGACCTGTAATTACTCTAATATGATTTTCAAATTGGCTAGTATAACAAGCCTCTATAGTATGATGACCTGAATTATGAGGTCTTGGAGCAACTTCATTAAGATAGAGTTTTCCCTTTTTATCAAGAAAAAGTTCTACCCCAAAGATCCCATAGTCATCAAGAGCTTTCACAGCCTCTATAGCTAGCTCTTGAGCCTCCTTTGCTATTTTAGGATCAATTTTAGCAGTACAATAAAGATAATCTAAGAGATTTCCTCCAGGATGAAAAACCATCTCAACTACATCATAAACCACAATCTCTTCCGTCTCGCTCCTAACCACTATTACTCCTAACTCCTTTTCTAGATCTAAATATTCCTCTATAAAGGAAGGGGAGGGTAGGGCTTTGGAAAGATCAGACTCCTCTTTTAAAATCACTGTTCCCCTTCCGTCATACCCTCCAAAGACACTTTTTTGCACGCAGGGAATATAATTTTTAAGTTCTTTATTATCTTCAATTTCTTTAAATTTAGGAATAGGAAGGCCAGCTTTTTCATAAATCCTTCTCTGTTCCAATTTGTTTTGAATGAGAGAAATCACCTTAGAAGAAGGAATAACCTTTTTAAACTTTTCTAATTCTCTTAAAACTGAAACATCTACAAATTCAATATCAATGGTTAAAACATTACAGGTTTGAGCAAATTTTTTAATAGTTTCAGGATCTCTAAAAGAACCTACAAATTGTTCCGCCACCATTCCAGCCGGTGAAGCAGGTTTAGGATCAAGCACTTTAATATTAAAGCCTAATTTTCTTCCAGCTTGGGCAGACATTTTAGCTAATTGGCCTCCACCTAAAATACCAATGGTAATATCTCCAGGATTCATAGCTCTTTCTCCTTAGCTTGAATTTTATTATCCCTCGAATCTAATTCTAAATAAACAATTTTAGAAACCCCTTTTTCTTCCATAGTAACTCCAATCAAATTATCCACTTCTTTTATAACTACAGGATTGTGAGATATTAAAATGATTTGGGAATTTTTCTTAAGTTTTTGTAATAATCTTATGAATAATAGAGAATTTTTTTCATCTAAAGCCGCATCTACTTCATCTAAAATGGAAAAGGGTCCGGGTTTAGTTAAATAAAAGGACATAAGAATGGCAATCACACACAAAGCTTTTTCTCCCCCTGAGAGGAGATTAAGATATTTTATATTTTTATTGGGAAATTGGATTTTTAACTCTAAACCTGCTGTAAGTGGATTTTCTTCGGTGAGATACAATTTAGCTGAAGCCTTTTGCATAATAAGAGGAAAGATTTCTTTAAGTCTCTCGTTTACCTTCTCTAAGGTATCTATGATTTGTTTTTCAGCCTTAGTTCTTAGGTTTTTTAGGATCTCCTTTAAATTTTCTATAGCTTTTTCAATATCTATTTTTTGATTTTTTAAGTTTTCATATCTTTCGGCCACTCTATTAAATTCCCTAATACTTGCTAAATTAACATCCTCATAGTTTTTAAGATCCCTCTTAATTTCTTCTATTCTTTTTTCTATAGGTTTTAGATCAAAGAAAAGTTCTTTTCCCAAATTGGGTAAAACTTCCTCTTCGTTAAGTTCTTCTCCTTTTATTTCTTTAAGTTGCTCTTTAAGCTTTTCCAAGGAGAAATTAACCTCAGTTAGATCAAGTTCCAATTGATGCCCTCGTTGAATAAATTCCTTTTTTTCTTTTTCAATCTTTTTCCTTTCTTCTTGGAAACCTCTAATCAATCCCTGTTTTTCTGAAAAAATTTTTTCCCTATAGGAAATATTCTCCTCTAAGAAACTAATTTCTGAAAAAAGGTTTTCTCTTTTCTTCTTAGTTTCTACAATTTTAGTCTTTAAATAATCTAGTTCCCTTTTTAAAAGTTCTTTATTATAATCGGCACTTTTTAACGCCTTTTCTAAATTTTCTATTTCCCTTTGAATTTCTTCCTTTCTTTTTAATAAATGTTCTCTATCCGTCTTTATCTTGACATATTCCTTATCTTTTTCAGTCAAATCTCTCTCTATAATTGACTTTTTATTTTCTAATTTTTTTATTTCTTCTTCTAATTCTTTTAAAATTAAAGAAAATTCCTTTTCTTTTTGTAAAAACTCTTTGAATTGTTGAAAATCTTTTTGATCAATTTCCTTTAATTGATTTAATTTTTCTTTAATTTGTGAAATTAGGCTGTGAAAGGTTAAAGCTTGTTCTTCCAATCTTACCAACCTTTCTTTAAAATTGTTTAAAGTTTTTTGGATTTTTTCTTTCTCTTCTTCTGCTTTTCTTTTAAAATAGTTTTTTTCTTTTTGAATTTTTTCCAATTTTATTAACTCTTCTTTAATTAAATTTTCAACTCCTTCTAACTCTTTAATTTCCTGATTTAATTCCTGCAGTTTTTTTTCTAAAAGCTCTTTTTCTTTTTTTAAAGAAAAATATCCCTTTTTAGTTTCTTTTAAATAAAAAATAAATCCGTAAGGAGAAATTAGAAGATTTTTATCGGTAAGGAAAACAAAACTATTTTCTTCTTTTTCTTTAACATATTCTTCAAAAGAAAGTCTCCTTAGGTGAAAAGATAATTTAGATAAATCCTTTTCTTTTAAAAAGATTAAGTTCTTAGGAATTTCTTGAATTAAATTTTCTATATCCTTAAAATCTTTTATCAAAATAGCTTTTAAAAGATCTCCGTAAAAAATTTCTATTAAACTTATGTCTTCCGGTGATAATTTAAGCCTATCTCCTAAGTGGGCATAAGAATATTTTTTAGGGGAAGGCTCCTCTTTTAAGATCTGAGAAATTAATTTTAATTTTTCTTCTATCCCTTTTTTTTCTGAAAAAAGATAGTGTTTTTTTTCCTTTAAAATTTCTAAATCTTTTTTTAAATTAAAACTTTTTTGATTTATTTCTTCCTTTTCTTGTTCTAAAACTTTAAGTTCTTCTTCCTTCTGTTGGAAAAGGCTTTCCAGATGGAAAATATCCTTTCCGATATTTTCTCTCATAATTTCTATCTGTTGTAATTCCTTTTCTTTTAAGGTTAAATCTTGGCTAAGCGTCTCTTTTTCTTTTTTTAAATATTCTATTTTTTCTTTAATTTTTATTAATTCCTTTTTGACTGTATCATAGTCAGCTAAAATCGCTTTTCTGGCTTGAAGTTTTTTATTTAATTTTAAGGTCAACTCTTTTAAATTTTCTTTTTTTTCTTCTATAAGCTTTCTAAATTCTTCTTCTCTTTTTTTCTTTTCTTCTAATTCTTTTTCTATAGAACTGAATTGGCAATTTAATTTGGTTTTTTGTTCTATATTATTGGAAATTTTTAAGTTTTCCTGTTCCAATTTTTGCTTGAGTTTCAATTCTTCTTTGTACAATTTATTTAATTTTTCATTAAAGCTTTTTAAAGCTTCTTCTTTTTCTTTTTTTTCTGCTTTTAAATCTCTTAATTCTCTTTCCAAAGATACTAAGTCTTTATAAATTTTTCTTTCTTCTTCTTCCTTTTTTTCAAATTCCCTTTCTAACTCAGAGATTTTTATTTTAACCCAATTCAAATCTTCAAGAAGATTTTTCTTTTTATTAAGATTATTCCAATATAAAAAGCTAAATTTTTTCCAGTTAAGCTCCTTTAATTCTTCCAGTAAAGCTAAATATCTTTTGGCCCTTTCTGATTGATCTTTAAGGGTGTTATATTGATTTTCTACCTCTTTAAGGATGTCAGTTAGGCGTAGTAAATTCTGTTCAGTTAAGGTTAGATTTTTTTCGCATTCTTCCTTAGTTATTTTTATCTTGGAGACACCAGCCAAATCTTCTAAAAATTTTTTTCTCTCCTTAGGAGAGATCTCCAAGAATTTATTCACCTCTCCTTGATCAATTATTCCGTAACTTTGGGGGCTTATCCCTAAATCCAAAAATAAAAAATGAATGTCCTTTAATCGACAGGGACGATTATTGATAAAAAATTCTCCTTCTCCATCTCTATAAAGTCTCCGAGTAACCGAGATTTCTTCTAAATCCTTGTATTTTTCCAACATAGGTGGGTTATGGGAAAAGACAATTTTAACCTCAGTAAAGTCAATTTTTTTATTGGAATTTCCTGAAAAAATGAGATCCCTGGGATCCTTTATCCTAAGTCTTTTAGGACTTTGGTCCCCTAAAACCCATTTGATCGCATCTAAAATATTACTCTTGCCTGCCCCGTTAGGACCCACAATCCCATTAATCCCTTCAGAAAAGGGAATAACAGTTTTATAAGGAAAGGACTTAAATCCGTAAATCTCTAATCTTTTAATCCTCAAGATAGCCTTAAGGAAAAAACGAGGTTTACTTCTAAGACAGGAACAAATTTAGCATAAAATTAGTTAAAAGTCAAATTATTTTTTCCTCTTTCTACTCTCTTAAGGGTCTTTAAAAACTTTCCCTTTAAGGAATAAAGTCTTAAGAGGAAGGCTGTTGGGGAGATTTAGGGCTTCCTTTAAGTCTCAAAGGGCAAGGCTTTTTATTGTCTTTTTACAGTGCTTAGAGGGATAAAGCTAAGATGATTATTAAACCTAAAATTAGGCGATAATAAATAAAAATAAGAAGGCTATACCTTTTTAAAAAAGGAATCAGGAAGGCTATAGCTAAGAAACTAAAAATAGTAGAAGAAAGAAAGGCTGAAAGGGTTTGAGTTAAAGAAAGAGAATTCATTTTAAAAAGTTTAAGGCCTTCATAAATACCAGCTCCGAGAATAAGGGGAGCTCCAGCTAAAAAGGAATATTTAGCAGCTTCTTCTCTTTTTAATCCCAGTAATAGTCCAAAGGATATGGTAATTCCGCTTCGGGAAGTTCCCGGAAGTAAAGCTAAGGCTTGAGCTAAACCGATAAGAAAGGCTTTAAAATAGGTTAATTGGTGTAAGCTTTCTCTTTTTTTTCCTAATTTTTCACCTAAATAAAAAGGTATTGTCATTAGAATCAAAAAAAAAGCAACTATTAAGGGACTTCTAAGATAGCTTTCTATTAAGTCTTCTAAAGTGAGTCCAGCTATAGCTCCTGGAAGAGAGGAAATAAAGATGAATTTTTTTAAGGTCCAGATTTCTTTTAAATCTTTTTTAAAATAGAGAAGAATAGCTAAAAAAGAGCCTAAGTGAATAAAGGCATCCAGGGCTAAATTAGAGGGAATTTTAAAAAAAGTTGAGAGAAGTATGAGATGTCCTGTGCTAGAAATGGGAAGAAATTCTGTAAGACCCTGAACAGAACCCAAAAAAAATCCATAAATAGATTCCATTAGACTTTTATACATATCTTTTTTTCCGCAAAATAAAGAAAAGAACTATTAAGATGACTAAAATAATACTATTAATGAAATAAAAGGCATGGGGAGTTCCTTTTAAGGGTGGTAAATCTTGAAAAGGAAGGGGAATATTCATTCCATACATACTATAAATAGCATTAGGAATGGTAAGGAGAATAGCAAGACCTGCTAAAAATTTCATAATTACATTTACATTGTTATTAATTATTGAAGCATAGGCATCCATAGTATTACTAAGAATATTGATAAAAATACGAGTCATTTCTAAAGCTTGTTTGTTTTCAATAATTACATCCTCTAATAATTCCCTTTCTTCTTCTGTTATTCTAAGATGTCTTCCACTTTGAAGTTTTACCAAAACTCCTTCATTTCCGTTTAAAGAGGTATTAAAAAAAGTTAAGGTTTTTTCTAAAGTAAGCATTTTTAAAAATTCTTCATTAGTTAAGGATTTAAAGATAGCTTCTTCATATTCTTCAATAATTTTATCTATTTGTCTGAGGAATTTGATGTAAAGAGAAGTAACCAAGAGAAAAAAATTTAAAAGAAAGGAGACAGGTTTTTCCAAACTAAAAGATTTATTTTTATTAGCAAAATTAATAAATTCTTCAAAAATGGGATGTTCAATTAAACAGATAGTTAGAATATTTTCTTCAGTAACGATAATTCCTAAAGGAATAGTTTCGTATTTTATGTAAAGTTTAGATTCACCTACATAGGGAATACGAAGGATGATTAACATCTGTTGCTCTTCCTTTTCTATACGAGGACGCTCCTCCTCATCTAAAGGATATCTTAAAAATTCAGGATAGATCTTTAGTTGGGTCTCTAAGAACTCTAATTCTATTTCTGAGGGAGCAGTTACACAAATCCAACATTTTTCTTTTATAGTTTCCGCCGGATGGATTATCCCTCCTACGGACTGGTAAATTTTAATCATAATAAAAAGCCTTTTTAGAGTCTATCCTTAAGAAAATTTATTCTAAAGGGAGATTAAGTTTCAGGAAAATTAAACTTCCTTTTTCTAAAATGTCAAGAGGGAAAAATTTCTTTATCTTAATATCCTAAGTAAGATCGTATTGTAAGTAGAAGGTAGGAGGTGAACCTCAGGATAACAAAAAGTGTTTTTTCTATCTTATCTTATGTATAAAGTTTTTTCATAAGTAAAAAGGGCTTCTATATAAGTGTCTGTTCCGCCCCTTAACCCTACTTTTAATTGGTTTTCCAATTGATAGTATTTTAAACAGGTTCCGCAGGAAAAGATTTCAACTCCTCTTTTTTCCAATTCCTTTAAAAGATCTATAAAATCTTCCTCTTGAGTGGTTAATTTAACTCCTCTGTTCATAAAGAAAATTCTATTTGGAAGAAGGTTTTGGGCTAAAAGGGTTTCAAAAAATCCTTTTAAAAGCAGGCGTCCTAACTCTTTATCCTCTCCCATAGAGTCATTGGCTATAATAAAGAGAAGTTTTTTAGCCTTAGAACTTTCAGTTGGGCAAGTTATCGTATAGTCTTCCCCACTCAGAAAACCTTCTCCTTTTTCTATTAGGAGATAATATTCCGAACCCTCTTGAGATAGGGAAATTAATCTGTGTCCTTGGGCTGAGAGAAACTTTTTAATATTTTGTAAAGAAACTTCACTATCAGTTAAAACTTTAAGTCTTTCCCCAACTTTGATTTCTTCTAAAGCTTCCTTAGTTTTAATTACTGGTTGAGGGCAGGGGAGCCCTTTTACATTTATCTCTTTCATAGGACCCTCCACTTTTATAAAGTTTATATAAATATAACCTTTTTAGATCTACAAAACAAATCAAATCTTTTTATGAAAGTAGTAAAATTTATTAAATTTTTTTATAAATTTGTGTAGCACTTTTTTATACCTTTATAAGTATTTGGCAGATTCAAGATGAGTTTTTATAGGCAAGCCAGAGAGAGAAAGCTTACGAGAGTAATAGTAAGAAAAATTTAAAGGGGGAGTATTTTAGATCTATTGACAATACAAAGAAAGGTAGGAGGTCTTTTTTCTGTAATTTCCAGAAGACCGGAATTAAGGAGAGTTTTTAAAGAGTCAATATGGAGTTTATGCCCTGAGCAATTGGCTTTTACTTCAGCTAAAAGAGGAAGGCCTAAGGCAAAGAGATCTCCTATAATATCTAAGACTTTATGTCTAACAAATTCATCTCTACTTCTTAGACCTTCTTTATTCAGAATTCCTTCTTTATCAATTATAATAGCATTAGAAAGATTGCCTCCTTTGATAATTCCCTTTTTAATTTGTTCTTCTAAAGTTTCTTTGTGACCAAAGGTCCTGGCAAAGGCTATTTCTTGAAGATAATTTTGAGGCGTAAGGGTAAATTCTATGGATTGTTCCCCTATCAAGGGATGGTCAAAAGAAATTCTTGAAAAAATCTTTAATTTTCTTGAAGGTTTAAAAGTAAGATCGCCTGTTCCGTTAGACCTAAAAAAGTCTTTTTTTAGGAAATAATATTTTTTAAAAGCTGGTAGAAGGGTATAACCAGCTAACTGAATAGCTTTAACTATAGGAAGGGCTGAACCATCTAAAAGAGGGATCTCTTTTCCGTAAACCTTTATTAAAGCATTGTCAATCCCTAATCCGTGTAAAGCGGAAAGGAGATGTTCAATTAGGTAAATGGAGTGTTTCCCCTCTCTGATTAGAATAGATCCCTCTATAGCAAAGACCTTTTCTATGCTAAGCTTTAGCTTAGGTTTAGAAGGTAAATCAGCTCTTTCAAAAATAATTCCTTGATTTTCCTCTAAAGGGTGAATTTCAACTTTAATTTCTTTTCCAGTAAAAATTCCTTCTCCGCTAAAGAAAATTTTTTGAGCTAAAGTTCTCTGATAACCCATCTTTTCCTCTAACTTTTTTTAAAGAGTATCTTTACAAAAAATATGCCTATTTTTAAAAAGACCAAGAAGCTTGAATCAAGGAAATTTTAAGTTTTTAGTATGTATTTAAAATCATACAGGTTGTATTTTTGGGAATACATTTTTTATAACATATTTAATCTATTGCTAAACCGAAAACCTTTAAAGGTATAGGTAAAGGAAAAATTTAAAAACTTGCCTTGAAGAAGGACCCAATGAGAGTGTCCGAAACCTTCTGGAAAAAGAAGAGTTTTTAAGGCTAATTTATCCTTATAGGTGCCTTCAGTAAATTCTTTATAAACTTGATCTATCCCTAAGGAAGCTAAATAAGGTCCCTGCTGAGTAAATCCTAAATTTAAAAATCCGTATTGTTCTCCTAATTCTTTAAGATAGGTAAAATCTATGTGAGAGGTAATATCAATATGTCCGGGTCTAAAATAGGGATTGTCACAGATTTTATGCCGGTAATAACAAAGAAGGGTTCCTTTTCTTCTTTGGGGATGATAATAGTCCTCCCTGGGATAACCGTAATCAATAATTAATAAGAACCCCCTTTTCATCTTTTGGGAAAGGCTTTCATAGATTCCTTGGGCTTTAAGACAAACCTCAGTTCTATACCCTTCACTCCAAGAAGGTACATAGGGATATATTCTTTTAAGGATTTCTGGTTCAGTAATGGGATTATAAATTTCTCGAATCTCCTTTTCTTTGAATTCAAGCCATATTTCAAATAGTTCTTCCCTTTTCTTTTCTATGAGATGCACGGGAAGGGCATCCATCAATTCATTACAAAGAAAGATTCCTTCAAATAGGGGAAGTTCTTTAAAATCCTTAAACCATCTAATTTGAGGAAGAAAGTCTTTAAGATTTTCTTCTTGAAGGGATCTTAAAGCTGGAAAGGGCTCTATAATAAAATAAGGGAGTTTAAGGTCTTTTCTTTTTAAAAAAGTGAGTATGTCTAAGGCTAAATGGCCAGTTCCTGCTCCAGCTTCTACTATAACAAAGTCCTTAGGGTTTTGTAAAAATTCCAAGGCTTCAAGTATTTGAAGGGCAAGGGTTGCGCCGAAAAGGGGATGAACACAAGGGGCTGTAATAAAATCTCCCCTCTTGCCCGGGACATTCCCTCGAGAATAGTATCCATATTCAGGATGATAAAGAGCCAGTTCCATATATTTTTCAAAGGAAAGGGGGGAGAGAGTTTGTAAGAGTTCTAAAAACATTTTTTTCTTTCTAAATCCTTTTCAATTATAAGAATTCCAAAGGATTTGTCAACAATTTATGAGGATAGGAAAAAAATAGGTAATCCTCGCAGGTTCTCTATATTATCAAAGTGATAGCTTGGCCAATTATGATTTCTCTAAGGAGGGTCTCTATATCGTTCTTTTTAACAGAGCCGTGTTTTTGAGAATCTCCTCACCAACTCAGGTTCACAAAGTATAGAATGAAGATTTTTAAGGTTTATAATTATTGAAAGTAGCTTAGAAATAGATTAAACTTGGTTTTAAAAAGGAGAGAAGAAGTGGTAGAAAAGACAGAGGAAAAGGAGACTTTAAAAGTAGCTTATGAGCTTTGTGCCAAGGCTCAATCCTTTTGGGGTGAAGGAAAGGTTTTAGATGCGATAAAGGCTTATGAAGATGCCCTTGAAATATTTAAGGAAGAGGGAAAACTTTCCGAAATTGCTAATATCCTTGAGAAATTAGGAGATATTTATCAACTTACCCAAAAGTTTGATTTGGCTTTAAAGGCGTATAAAGCCTGTTTAGATATTTGTGAGGAATTTGAAGACGAGATAAGCACAGCTATTATTGCGGAAAAGATTGTTTTTGTTCATAAAGAACAGGGGAAATATGAATTAACTCTTCCCTATTTGAATAGGATTTTAGAGATAGCTGAAAAATACGGAGATCCTCATAGGGCAGGGAGAGCTTTGGTAGGATTTGGAGATGCCTATTTTCATTTAGGTCAAAAAGAATCCGCCTTAGAAGCCTATAAGTTAGCTTTAAAGATTTTTAAAGGGATGGGTTCTATTGAACAAAGTAAACTTTTAGAAGATGTTTTAGCAACCTTAGAGAAGGGAGAAGAAAATAGTTAAATGTTTTGTGTAGTCTTAGCTGGTTCTTCCTGGGAAGCTTTTTATAACCAAATAGAGCTCTGTAAGGACTATACTAATCTTTTTGAGCTTCGATTGGATTATTTGGAAAAGATTGAGGAAAGGGATTTAAAAGATTTCTTAGCTCAACCTTATCGTTTTATTTGCACCTTTAGAGCTAAAGAAGAGGGAGGATGTAGGGAAATTCCCTTAGAAGAAAGGTGGCATTTTTTAAGATTAGCAGGAGAGGCTGGAGCTTTTTTAGTTGATATAGAATGGAGACATCTTTTTATTGGAAAATTTAAAAAACTTATTAAAAACTCCCCTCTTTTTCCTGAAAGGCTTCTTTTTTCTTATCACCATTTTGAAGGGACTCCACCCTTAAAATTCTTAAAAACCCTTCTAAGAAGGGCTTCTTCTCAAGGAATAAAGTGGTTTAAAATAGCTACTATGGTTAACTCTCTATTTTCTTCTTTTGAGTTATTAGGTCTAATTTCCTATGGCGAAGGCTTAGGACTAAAAGTGATAGCCTTTGGAATGGGTGAAAAAGGTCGTCTATCAAGGATTTTAAGCCTTTTAGTCGGATCTCCTTTTACTTATGTTTTTCCACCCCAAGAAAAACCAATTGCCCCAGGTCAGATGGATTTGATTTCTGCTAAAAGACTCTTTGAGGTTCTAAAGGATGTATAAAACCTTTGGTATTATTGGAGATCCCATTTCCCATTCCCTTTCCCCTTCTATGCATAACACTGCTTTTAGGGAACTTAAGATTAAAGCTGTATACGGAGCCTTTGAGGTAAAAAGGGAAAACCTTAAAGAGGCGGTTGAAGGAATAAGGGCTCTAAATATTAAAGGGATTTCGGTAACTATTCCTCATAAATCCTCCATTTTTGAATTCTTAGATGAGGTGGATCCAATAGCCTTAGAAATTGGAGCTGTTAATACCGTTATAAATAAGGATGGAAAGTTAAAGGGATATAATACCGATTGGATAGGGGTTTTAAAGGCCTTTGAAAATAGAAGAATAGATATAAAGGAAAGGAAGGTTGTTATAATAGGAGCTGGGGGAGCAAGTCGAGCTATTATTTATGCAATGAAAAAGGGTGGAGCTAAGGAAATAGAGGTTTATAATCGCACCTTAGAGAAGGCTCAAAAATTAGGCGAGGATTTTGGGATTTTGGCTAAACCTTGGGAGGAATTACCTTTAGCTCAAGGAGATATTATTATTCAGGCTACAAGTATCGGATTAAAGAATAATGAGTCCCCAGTTGGGGAAGAAGTTTTAAAAAAATTTAAAGTTGCTATGGATATTGTCTATCTGCCACTAAGGACTAAATTTTTAAAATTAGCGGAAAGAAATTGTGAGATTATAGATGGACTTCAGATGTTACTTTATCAGGGTGTAGAGCAATTTAAACTCTTTACAGGAAGGGAAGCTCCTATTAAATTTATGGAAAAGGTTCTTTACGAAGAGGTTAAAAAATTAGAAGGGGAGATTAATTTTGGAATTTAAAGAGGTTTTACCTTTAAAGGAATTTGAAGCTTTTTCTGTGAGTCTTCCTTCTTCCAAAAGTCTTACTCAACGGGCTTTGATCTGCTCAGCCTTAGCCGAAGGTGAATCAGAAATTATTAATCCTCTTATGAGTGAAGATCCTCTTCTTTTGAAAAAGGCCCTTTTGACTACTGGGGTTGATTTTAAAGAAGATAAGAAGGGTGGAGTAGAAAGGGTAAAGGGTATTAAGGGTAATCCCTATTTAAAGGGTGAGAGGGTTTATTTAGGTAATAATGGAACAGGGGCACGTTTTTTTTTAGCCTATACTACCTTAGGAGAAGGAGATTGGATTGAACTTTACGGAAAACCGAGGCTTCATCAAAGACCTATGGAACCTTTGATTACCACTTTAAGGACACTTTCAGCTAAAATTGAATGCTTAGAAAGGGAAGGCTATTTTCCTCTCAGGATCTATCCTTCTCAGCTTTCTTCAGTTATGGTGTCTCTTCCTGGAAATATTAGTAGTCAGTTTATTTCAGCCCTTCTTTTAATCGCTCCCTATTTGCCTTCTGGGTTAGAAATAACCATAAAGGGAGAAATCTTTTCTAAAGGCTATATAGAAGCAACCTTAGAGGTGATGGAAAAATTTGGAGTAAAAGCGGAGAGAAAAGATAATCACTTTTATGTAGCTCCTTCTTGGTATAAAGGGATAAGATACGAAGTCCCTGCAGATGCCTCAAGTGCCAGCTATTTTTTAGCCATTCCTTTAGTTTTAGGTAAAGGAAAGATTAACATAGAAAATTTTGATCCTCGAAGTCTTCAAGCTGATAATGTTTTTTTAGAATTTATTCAATCTATGGGAGCTCAGGTAAAAATTTTCTCACCTTTAGGGGTTGAAGTTTCCTTTGAAGGAAGACCTAAGGGAGGGGTTTTTAATTTAAAGGATTCCCCAGATCTTTTTCCCACAATGGCTATTTTAGGAGCTGTAGCTGAGGGAAAAACCACCCTCTACGGAGCTCCCCATTTACGTTTTAAAGAAACGGATCGCATACGGGCTATAGCTAAAGAATTAAACAAACTGGGAGTAGAAGTGGAAGAGCTTCCGGACGGAATTGTTATTACCGGAACGGATAAGTTCAGTCCCTCTGATATCCACACCTATGATGACCATCGGATAGCAATGTCCTTTGCTATTTTAGGTTTAAAGATTGGACCTTTGAGGATTAAAGATCCTAATTGTGTACAAAAATCCTTTTCGGAATTTTGGGAGCTCTTGGAAAGGCTTTATGGAAAAAATTAAAAGAATTCTTTTGATTGGCTTTAGAGGCGCAGGTAAAACTACTTTGGGAAAGAAGATGGCTGAATTTTTAGGATTAGATTTTATAGACAGTGATGGGGAAATTGAAAAAAGAGAAGGACTCTCTATTAGAGAAATAGTTGAAAAAAATGGATGGGATTATTTTAGAGCTTTAGAAAAGGAATTCTTGAGGGAACTTAAAGAGAGAGAAGGAGTAGTTTGTGCCTTAGGAGGAGGGGCTGTTTTGCATAAGGAGGAATTAAAGTCTTTAAAAGAAGATAGCTTAATTATTTGGGTATATGCTGATTTAGAAACTATTAAGGAGCGTCTTTTAAAGGATGAGAAAACTCTTTCTCAAAGACCTTCTCTTACTTCACTTTCTTGGGAAGAGGAGCTAAAAGAGCTTTATGAAAAAAGACTACCTCTTTATCAAGAGTGGGCGGATTTTGTTTTAGATTCCTCTAACAATGAGGATATAATTAAATTTGTTAATATCTATCTAAAAGGAGGTTAGAGATGGCTAACACTATTGCTGATGCAATTAAAGAGGCTGTAAGGGAGGTAATTGCTACTTACACAGGAAGTAATCCTGAACTTATTGACACTTCGGCTCGCAAGGAGGATATTGCCTTAGCGGAAATTTCTTCTATTATTGGGCTTACCGGAGAAAAGATTCAAGGGGCCTTTGTAGTTTCCTTAGAAAGAAATCTTCTTTTTAAATTAATGCAAGCCCTTTTAGGTGAGGTACCCTCGGATTTAAATCAAGAGGCTTTAGATATGGTTGGAGAATTAGCTAATATGATTTGCGGTGCCTTTAGAAGAAGATTTGAAAAGTTTGGGACTACTCTTAAGGCCTCTGTTCCTAGTATGATTACTGGAAAGGATTATAAAATTCACTCCCTTTGTAAAAGTCCTCGGGTTACCTTTAAGTTTAAAGTGGAAGAGGATTTTCTATTTATAGAAATTTGTTTAGATAAAATTGGTTAGGGATAGGGGGAGTAAAATGGAAATAAAAACTCATCAAGAGATTGATCAGGAGCTTAGTGGTATTCCTATTCAGATAGGGGAGAATCGAGCCATAGTGAAATTAAAGACTAAGGAAAGGATGAAAGCTGATGACAAGGGGCTTATTCATGGAGGTTTTATTTTTAGTTTAGCTGATTATGCTGCTATGCTTGCGGTCAATGAATCAACCGTAGTCTTAGCTAAAGCTGAGGTAAAATTTCTAAAACCAGTAAAAGTCGGAGATGAGTTAACATCTGAAGCGGAGATAAGAGAAGTAGAAGGAAAGAAAAGGAAGGTCTGGGTAGAAGTTAAAAGGGGGGAAGAAGTAGTCTTTAACGGAGAATTTTTATGTGTAGTTCCGGAAAAGCATGTATTAGATTAAGAAAAAGGAGGTTTTATAGCTTTTACTTTTAAGGTAAAGCCTTTCTTTTCCAGAATTTCTACTAAACTTTCCTTAGGAATTTCTTCTTCGGAGATAGCTTGCCAAATTTCACCCTCTACAAAGACTTTTCCTCCATAAGGAGAGATCTCAGTGAGAGCTTTGCCCTTTTTTCCTATTAAAGCCGATTCTCCAGAGATTGGCTTTTTTCTTAGGGTTTTAATGGCTAAATAAGTGATCCCACCGAAAAGGAAAGAGGAGGTTAGGACTACGCTTAAGAGAAAGGGATAGGAGGTTTTTAGCGAAGGAGGATTTGACCCGAAGAGAAGGAGGGATCCAAGGAATAAAGAGATTACTCCAGCAAGGGCTAACAAACCGTGAGAGGTGAATTGAGTTTCTAAGAAAAAGAAGAGGGCTGAGAGAAAAATAAGGGCAAGGCCAGCATAATTCATTGGTAAAATACTAAGCCCAAGAAAGGCAAGGATTAGACAAATGGCTCCCAAGACTCCGGGAAAGATGGTTCCAGGATGGGAAAGTTCAAAGTAAAGTCCAAGAAGCCCAAGCATTAAAAGAAAATAAACCAAATTAGGATTAGCTAAAATCTTAAAGAAACGGGTTTTTAGGTCTTCTTTAACAATTTCAAGTTTAGCTCCCTTTAAGTAAAGAACCAGGTCTTTATCTCTTATTTTTACTTTTCGTCCTTCAGCTTTTTCAAGTAACTCATCTATATCCTTAGCCATTATTTCTATTACTCCCTTAGAAAGGGCTTCTTTTTCCGTAAGGGTTTTACTTTTTTTAACTGCTTCTTCCGCAAAAGCTGGATTTCTTCCTCTGGTTTCAGCTAAGCTTTTAGCCCAAGCTGAAAGGTCATTAGCAATTTTTTCTAACATTTTTGAATCAGCCTTTCCTGTAAGTTCAACGGGATGGGCTGCTCCTAAATGAGTTGAAGGAGCCATAGCAGCTAAATGACTTCCTAAAAGAATAAAAAACCCAGCTGAAGCTGCTCTGGCTCCAGAAGGACTTACATAAACTATAATGGGAATTTCACTTTGTAAAAACTCTTTTACAATCTCTCTGGTAGATTCTACTAAACCTCCTGGGGTATCAAGTTCTACAATAAAAGCTTTAGCCTTTTTTTCTTCACTAAACTTAAGAGCATAGATTAAAAAATTAGCTGTAATCGGAGTAATAGGTCCCTCTATTTTTACTAAAAAAACCCTTTCTCCGTAAGCATAATCTTGGCTAAAAAAGAAAAAAATTCCTAATACAAAAAAGAAACTAATTAGTTTTTTTAATCTCTTCATAAAGGCTCCTAAAGAGTTTTAAATCCTCCCAAATTAGTCTTTTAACCGAGGGATTTTTTAATATATAGGAAGGATGATAGGTAAAAAGAAGGATGCTTTCTCTGAAGGTAAAAGGGGTTCCTCTAAGATTAGAAAGGGCATCTTTTTTTTCTAAAAAGACCTTAGGGGGTAAAAAGCCGAAGGCTAAAATTAGTTTAGGGCGAAGTAATTCTATCTCTTGGAATAAAAATTTAGAGCAGACTTTAATATTTTCTTCTTCAGGTATTTTTCCTGCAGGAGGTTTACATTTAACGACTAAGGTTATATAAAAATCTTCCCTTTTTAATCCAATACTGAAAAGCATCTTTTGGAGAAGTTCTTTAAGGTTTTCGGCAGCAAAGGGGGTTCCAAAATAATCTTCCTCCCTATCCGGAAACTCTCCTATTATCATTAAATTTTTTTCTTGCCAATTGCGATCTACGACAGGATTTTTGCGGATACGATAAAGAGAACATTCCTGACATTTTTCAATTTTATCCCAAAGGTCTTCCCAAGTATTTCCTGTAGTTTTTTTACCTAAGAGATTAAGAATTTCAGGAAAGGAAGGAATTTCTTTATAGCCTAAAAGTTCTAAGTAGTGAAAATATTGTTTAAGAGTTTTCCAAAGAGAAAAGCTTTTTTCCATTTTATTTAAATTATAAATTATTTTGTAAGAATTAAAAGGGATTTGTTTTTTTGAGGAGTAATTGAAGGATTGCAGGGCAATACTATTTTTTTAAAGAGGCTTGTTTTTATAAAAAGATGGGGTAGATTTAAAAAAATTTTAAAAAGGAGAGTGAGAGCTATGCCCAAGATGAAGAGTAACCGGAGTGCCAGTAAGAGATTTAAGATTACTGCTACAGGCAAAATTTTCCATAAAAAATGTGGAAAACGGCATCTTTTAAGAAAAAAGAGTTCCAAAATTAAAAGGGATTTGGGAAAATATAAAGAGGTTTTTAAAGGTTTTTATTCTCACATAGCTAAGGTTCTAACTGGTAAACTTTAATTTAGAGGAGGAGAAGAAATGGCAAGGGCTAAGGGTGGAGTTAAAACCAGGAGAAGGCATAAAAAACTTTTAAAATTAACTAAAGGTTATTGGGGTCAAAGAAAGAATGTTTTTAGAAGAGCAAAAGAAACCTTAGAGAGGGCTTTAGTTTTTGCCTATAGAGATAGACGGCAGAGAAAGAGAGATTTCAGAAGGTTATGGCAAGTGAGAATTGGAGCATCTGTAAGACCTTTTGGATTAAATTATAGTAAATTTATGGGAGGGCTTAAAAAAGCAGGGGTAGGGTTAGATAGAAAGGTTTTAGCTTATTTAGCTGTAAACGAACCTGAGACCTTTGAGAAAATTGTAGAAATGGCTAAACAGGCTTGGCAATAAATGAATGACCTCTACCAATTAAAAAATAAGGCCTTAAAAGAAGTAGAAGAGATAACTGATTTAGTTCAATTAGAAAATTTTAGGATAAAGTATTTAGGAAAAAAGGGAGAAATTACCCAAGCTCTAAGGTCTTTAAAAAACTCACCCTTAGAGGAAAAGAAAAAGGTAGGTCCCCTCCTAAATGAATTAAAAGATCTTTTGGAAAAGGTCATTCAAGAAAAAAGAAAGGCTCTTTTGTTAGCTGAAGAAGATAAGATTTTAGATGTAGATTTAACTCTTCCTGGAAGACATCCGCTTCGGGGGTCTCTGCATCCACTTACCTTAATTATTGAAGAAATTTGTAATTTCTTTTCTAAATTAGGTTTTGAGATAATTACTGGTCCGGAAATTGAATTAGATTATTATAATTTTACAGCTTTAAATATTCCTGAATGGCATCCAGCTAGGGATATGCAGGCTACCTTTTATCTTAAATCCGGATCTCTTCTTAGGACCCATACTTCTCCTATGCAAATTAGGGCCATGTTAAAAAAGGAGCCTCCTTTGAGAATCATAGCTCCTGGAAAAGTATATAGATGCGATGCTGATGTTCGGCACTCTCCGATGTTTCATCAAATAGAGGGATTAATGATTGATGAAAAGGTGAGTTTTTCTGATCTTAAAGGAGTTCTTAGCCTTTTGGCTAAAGAGATCTTTGGAGAAAATATTAATCTTAGATTTAGACCAAGTTATTTTCCCTTTACTGAGCCGAGTTTGGAAATGGATATAAGTTGTATTATTTGTAAGGGTAAGGGATGTAGGGTTTGTAGTCAAACAGGTTGGTTAGAAATTTTAGGAGCCGGAATGGTTCATCCTGAAGTTTTAAAAACTGTAAATTATGATATCTCTAAGTGGCAGGGTTTTGCCTTTGGTTTAGGGGTAGAAAGGATTGCTATGATAAAATTTGGAATAGACGATATCAGGCTCTTTTTCGATAACCATCTTTATTTTCTTGAATTCTTTAAATAGAGAGTTTTTATGAAAGTTCCTCTAACTTGGCTTTCTGATTTTATAGAACTGAAAAAATCACCGGAAGAAATCGGCGAAATTCTTACTCTTTCCGGGCATGAGGTGGAAGAGATCTATGACCCCTATCAAAAATTAGGAGAATTAATTACAGTCAAAATCTTAGAAATAATTCAATTAGAAGACTTAAAGGATTTGGTTTTATGCAAAGTTACTGACGGAAAGGCAATCTATTCGGTTCTAACCGGAGCTAAAGATAAGGTCAAACCGAATTTAATTGTAGGTTTGGCTAAGGCTAATAGTTATACCTTTGACTATAAAAAAATAGAGAAAAAAGAAGTAAAGGGCTTTGTTTCGGAGGGTAAGTTTCTTTCTCCTTTTGAAGCTGGAGTCTCCGAAGAGAGGCAAGATTTGCTTATTTTCCCTGAAGGTATCCCTTTAGGAATTTCTATTTATGAAATTTTAAAAATTTCTGAACCTGTTTTGGATATTGCTATCACTCCTAATAGAGGAGATCTTCTTTCTATCTTAGGAATAGCTCGAGAATTAAATTTGCTTTGTGATTGGGAAATAAATTATCCTCAATGGAAAGAGGAACTTAAAAAAGGTTCTTCTTTTTTAGGCAAAATTTCTATTTTAGATTCTGAAGGGTGTTTTAGATATATGGGAAGGCTTTTTTCTGGAATAGAGGTTAAGGAAAGCCCTTTTTGGCTCCAAAAAAGGCTTTTTCTTTGTGGACTAAGACCTATTAATAATATAGTAGATATTACCAATTATGTTCTTTTAGAGTTAGGACAACCTCTCCATGCCTTTGATTGGTCTAAAATTGAGGGAAAGGAAATTATTGTAAGAAGGGCTAAACCTGGAGAAAGTCTATTAATGTTAGATGGTGTGATTAGAGAGTTTTCAGAAGAGGATTTAGTGATTGCTGATAAAAAGAAAGCTCTTGTGTTAGCTGGAATTATGGGAGGAGAGGAATCGGGAGTGAAAGAGGGCACCCAAGAGGTCTTTCTTGAATCAGCTTGGTTTAATCCTCGAAAGATCCGACTCTCAGGGCAGAGACATCGTCTTACCACTGAAAGTAGTTATCGTTTTGAAAGGAAGGTAGATCCTGAAGGTATTTTAGCTGGATTATTAAGGGCAACGGAATTAATTTTACAAACAGTTAAGCCTTCTGATATCTCAGAAATAATAGATGCCTATCCTTCTCCTATTACTTCACCTAAAATTAAAATTAATCCTCAAAAAATCTTTAAAATCTTAGGTTTTGAGATGGAGAGGTCCTTTATAGAAAAGACTTTTAAAAAATTAGGAAAACTTGAGAAAACTCGTTATTCCTTGGTAGTTGAACCTTTTTCCTATAGACAGGACTTAACTATTCCGGAAGATCTTATAGAGGAGTTAGCCCGATTATATGGCTATGACCAAATTCCAACAATTTATCCTTTAGGGAAGCTTAAACCTCCTTCAGAGGATTCTTCTTTTAAATTAGTAAAAAAGATTAGAGATCTTTTAAAAGGTTTTGGCTTAAATGAAGTAATTACCTATAGTTTTATTAATCCAGAAATTCTTAAAAAGCTTTTTCTGCCTTCAGATTATCGTCTTAATTACTTAGAGCTTTCTAATCCCATTTCCTTAGCCCTTTCGGTGATGAGAACAACCCTTCTTCCTGGACTACTTGAGGTAGCTAAGGTTAATTCTCATAGAGAGGTTGAAAATTTAAGCCTCTTTGAGATAGGAAAGATTTTTTTACCTCCTTTAGAGGGGTCTCAAGATTTAGCTGAGGAAAGATTAAGCTTAGGGATTTTATTAAAGGGATGTAAAAGAGTTCCTCCCTATGAGGGTTATCAAAAACCTTTTGACATCTTTGATCTAAAAGGGATTTTAGAGGAACTTTTCTCAGCTTTAAATCTTAAAGTGGTTTTACAACCTTATTCCTCGGAACCCTTTTTAAAAAAGGGACTTTCCTATGACCTTATTCTGGAAGATAAAAAGATAGGGTGGTTTGGAGCCTTTAAAAATTATTACTTAGAAGAGTTGGATCTTAAAGGTTTTCTTTTTGTAGCTGAAATAGATTTAGAGCCCCTTATTGCCGCTTCTAAAAGCTCTCAAACTTGGAAAGAGATAAAAAAACCTCCCAAGTTTCCGGCTACTTTCAGAGATATAAGTGCCTTAATTGATAGGACAATTTCAATTGAAAGGATTTTAGAATTTTTTAGGAATTTAGATTGGGCCTATTTGGAAAAGATAGAATTAATAGATGTTTATATCGGTCCCTCTATTCCAACTGATAAAAAAAGTCTTACTTTAAGATTTTGGTATAGGGCCAAGGATAGAACCCTCTTAGATGAAGAAATTAATCTATTGCAAGAAGAATTAGCTAAAAGGTTTTTTGATTATTTTAAAGCTATTCCCCGTTAAATAGGGATATAGAGGATGCCCAAAAATAAAGTATCTCGGAAAGAATTAGTAAAGGAATTAGAGATTCGCACTGGACTTTCTAAAAGAGTTCTTTTTCAAATAGTAGAAAGTATCCTGGAAGAAATAAAGAGATCCCTTGATCTTTTAGAGCCAGTTAAAATTTCCAAATTTGGCACCTTTTCAGTGACTACTACTAAAGTTAGGCCAGGGCGTAATCTTAAAACAGGGGAAGTTGTACCTATCCAATCTTTTAAAAAGGTACTTTTTCATCTTTCAGCTACTTTAAGATTTGAGTTTCATAATGAAAGGAAAAAATAAAAAATGGTCTCCCCTTTATTTCTCGGTAAAAGATATTTGTAAAATCCTTGCTATGAAACCCTATACCTTAGATTATTGGGAAAAACATTTTCCCGAAATTAAACCTTATAAAATAGGCCGAAGAAATTTCTATAAAAAAGAACAATTAGAACTCCTTCTTCAAATAAAAAATCTATTAGAAGATGGTTATAACTTGGAGGGGGTTAGAAAAAAACTTTTTAAGCCATCTAAAGTTTCAAAAGAAGAAAAGAAAAGGAATATATCGCTTTTTCCCGAATTGAAAGTTAAGTTTTCCGAATTGTCACCTTCCCACCAAGAGGACTTTTCAGAATCTCAATCTGAAGCCACTCTGAGGAGAAAGAAATCTCTAAATTTTTCGGATAAAAAAGATCTCAAACTGAAAAAAATTCTTAAAGAGGTTTTAAAGGAATTAAAAGAGATTTATCAACAATTATAGGATTTTGTGAAAAAAATCTTTAATTCTTTGAAAATCTTTGTTTTTGAGTTAATTTTAAAATTAAAAATATTAAAAGGAGGGATTTATGGCTGAAAGATTAGAGCTTTATAAATGTGAGATTTGCGGAAACATTGTTTTAGTTATGCATGGAGGGAGGGGACAGCTTGTTTGTTGTAATAAACCTATGCTTTTACAAAAGCCAGGCACAGTTGATGCTTCTGTTGAAAAACATGTGCCTGTTATAGAAAAGCATGGAGATGTTTACAAGGTAAAAGTTGGAAGTTCCCCCCATGCGATGACTCAAGAACATTATATTGAATGGATTGAACTGCATACTGATGATGATAGGGTGTATATTAAATTTTTAAAACCTGGAGATGAACCAGCAACTGAATTTACAGTAAAGGCTAACAAGGTTTTAGCTAAGGAGTGGTGTAATTTACATGCCTATTGGGAAGGAGCTCAGGTTTGTGAACCCTCAACTAAGTAAAGGGGTTTAAAATAAAAATTTAAGGAGGAAAAAGATGAAGAAATACAAGTGTAATGTTTGCGGTTATGTTTATGATCCTGAGAGTGGAGATCCCAGTCAGAACATACCCCCTGGGACTCCCTTTGAAAAATTACCGGACTCTTGGACCTGTCCTGTCTGCGGAGCCAGTAAAGAAGATTTTAGTCCAGAAGATTAGAATTTTTTAAATCTTTGATATTTTTCGGATATTTTAATTTTGGAAAGCCAAAAGGGGGGCGTAGATTATGAAGGCTGTAAAGGTTAAAGAGGATTTCTATTGGGTTGGAGCTATAGATTGGAATGTGCGAAATTTCCATGGTTATGCTACTTTAAGAGGAACAACCTATAATGCCTATCTTTTAATAGATGAAAAGGTTGTGCTTTTTGATGCAGTGAAACAGGGTTTTGAAGAAGAGCTCTTAAAAAGAATAGCCTCGGTTATCTCTCCAGAAAGAATTGATTATTTAGTCATCAATCATATTGAACCAGATCACGCTGGATCTTTTCTAAAAGTAGTAGAAACTGTTAAACCTGAAAGGATCTTTCTTACACGTAATGCCCGTTTGGGTTTATTAGCCCATTTTCACAAGGAAGATTTTTCCTTTGAAGAGGTAAAGACAGGAAAAAATATTAAAGTTGGGAAGAGGAGCCTTACCTTTATAGAAACTCCAATGATTCATTGGCCAGATAGTATGATGACCTATATTCCTGAAGAAAGGATTCTTATATCTCAGGATGCCTTTGGAGCCCATTATGCCACCAGTTTTCGTTTTGACGATGAAGTAAATCTTTGTGAGTTAATTCAAGAGACAGCTAAATATTATGCTAATATTGTTTATCCCTATTCATCTCAAGTAAATAAGCTTTTGAATACAGTTAAGGAATTAGGTTTTTCAATTGAAATGATTTGTCCTGATCATGGGGTAATTTGGAGAAAATACCCTGAGAAGGTTCTTCAACTTTATGAAAAGTGGAGTTCTAATGTTTGTGAGCCTTTAGTTTTAATTATCTATGATACGATGTGGAATAGCACAGAGAAGATGGCTTATGCAGTAATGGAAGGGGCTTTAGAGGAAGGAGTTGATGTAAAGATGAGGAAACTATCTGTTGCGGATTGGACTGAACTTATGGCTGAAGTGCTTTATGCTCGGGGACTTATTCTTGGCTCTCCAACCCTTAACAATGGTTTATTGCCCACGGTTTCTGGCTTTTTAACCTATATGAAAGGCCTTAGACCAAGAGGTAAAGTAGGGGCTAGTTTTGGTTCCTATGGGTGGAGCGGAGAGTCTTTAAAAATTCTTAACCAATACTTACAGGAAATTCAAGCGGAAATCGTTCATGAGGGAGTAAGAACTAAATATGTGCCTGATGAAAATGTCTTAGCTGAATGTGTGAAAATGGGAAAAGGGGTGGCTAAGAGAGTAAAGGAGCTTTGTTCTGCTTAAAGAAAAGGTTTATTTAAAAAAAGCTATTTGGTCATTATTAGAAAATCATAGGCTTGAAGACTTAAAAAAGGTCTTCAAGCCCTTTCCTCCAGAAAAAAGAATCAGTCATTTTATTTCAGCCTTTTTACATCTTAAGGAAGAAGTTCGTTGGAAAGCTATTTATGCCTTTGGTTTTACTATAGCGGAGATAGCTGATAGGGAGATGGAAAAAGCTCGTATTCTTATTAGAAGGCTTATGTGGATGTTAAATGAGGAATCAGGGAGTATGGCTTGGGGAGTAGGGGAGGCCTTTGGCGAGGCTCTCTATCACAGTGAACCTCTGAAAAGGGAATATTTACAAATTTATCTTTCCTACATTTGGCCAGAGGGCAATTATTTGGAATTTCCTCCAGCTCAAAGAGGGATTCTTTGGGGAATTGGAAGACTTTCTCAAAAATACGAAGAAGAGCTTTGGAAACTTTCTGCTCCTCAATATCTTCTCTATCATCTCAATTCCCGAGATCCTTGGGTTCTTTTCTTTTCTCTCTGGTCTCTAACTTTTTTTAAAAAGAGATTGGATTTTAACTCCTATTCGGCACTTTTCAAAAAAGTCTTTAATTTTTTTAAAGAACATCTTCCAGAAGGTTTATTTTTTGACGGAAAAACCATTAAAGGAATTGATTCAAATGAATTAGCCTCTCTTTTAGCTTAGTCTTTGAAGCTGTCCATTTTTCAGAAGAAAAACCTTATCTGTAGCTAAATTTATAAAATCTAAATCATGGGAGGTAATCAAATAGGTTGAAGCCATGGTTTTTAAAAAGTTTAAAACTCGTTTTTTGTTTTCCTCATCTAAACCAGCTGTAGGTTCATCCAAGAGATAACAAAGAGGTTCCATAGCTATAACTGTAGCTAAGGCTATAAGTTTTTTTTCTCCTCCCGACAATTTATAGGTAATTCTATCTTCATAACCTTTGAGTCCTAAGAGGTGGAGAGCTCTTTCCATAAGAATTAAGGCGGTTTTTTTATCTTTACCAAGATTTAAAGGTCCAAAAAGAATATCCTCCTTAACGGTAGGGCAAAAAAGTTGACTATCGGCATCTTGAAAGAGTAAGCCTATTTTTTGACGGACCTCATAAAAGTCCCTTTCCTTTACCCTTAGTTTTCCTAAAATCTCAATCTTTCCTTTCTTAGGTTTTAAGAAACCCATAATAAGATATAAAAGAGTAGTTTTTCCAATGCCATTTGGGCCGATGATTCCTACTCGTTCCCCTTCAAAAAGTTCAAAATTAAGTCCTTTAAAAATTTCTTTTTCTTCGTATCTAAAGGTAATTCCTTCTAATCTTATTAGAGGGGTTTTTATCATTGAATTTTAATAATTATAAGAAGTGCACTTAGGGATATTGAGGCTAAAAGAAGGTCTTCTTTTTTAATTTCCAAGTGTTCAACTAAAGGAAAATGGCCTTTAAAGCCTCTACAAAGCATAGCTTTATAGATTTCTTCAGACCGATTATAACTCTTAATTATAAGAACGGAGACAAGATAGGCATAAGTTTTATAGGTGTGAAGATTACTTTTAGGAACAAAGGCTCTACTTAAAAGAGCCCTTCTGATTTTTAAGTATTCTTCATGGAGAAGGGTTAGGTAACGATAAAAAAGAAAAAAGAGAGTTATAAGTTTCTTAGGCACCTTAAAATGATCTAAGGCATGGGCTAAAGAAAATAAAGAGGATGTAGAAAGAAGGGCTAAAGTGGCTATAACTAAGGTATTAGCCTTTAAGGTTATTAGGAAAGCGTATTTTAGTCCTTCATAGCTTATCTTTAAAGGACCAAAGTCCCAATATAAATTGCCCTGATAACTTAAGGGAACAAAAATCCATATCGGGCCTATAAAAAGATTGACCCAAAAGAGTCTTGAAAGCACAGATCTTATCTTGAGCCGGGTTAAACTGAGAAGAATTAAAGAATAGATAAAAAAAAGAAAAAGACTTTTTAGGTCTTTAGAGCCTGCACAAAGGAAGCTTAAAAAAAGAAAGATAAGGATTTTTACTCTGGGATCAGCTCTATGAAGAAAACTATGGCCCTCAGCTAATTCTTCAAGATGCATTTTTTCTTTCCTTTATAAGGTTTAGACTTCAAAACAAGCTTCAAGATAACCTCAAGACATCAAGAATTTTTTCTTCTCTTTATAATGGTTATAAGTCCCCAAATCCCAAAGATATAACCAACTCCACCAATTATATCCCTTAATTTTGTCTTATCCATTTCCTTTTTTAAATTTCTAATTTCAGTCTTTAATCCTTGAAGCTTACTTTCAAGGGCCTCTTCAACGATTTTTTTAATTTCTTGCTGAAGAAACCTTTCTTCCTTTATCTTTCCGTATAAATTTTTAGTTATACCTATATTTGTTTTAGTTTGGTTTTTTTCCTTAGCCTCCATTTCCGAGTTATTATTCATCAGCTTATACTCTGTTCTATGTCCTTCTCCAGCCCAAACAACTATTTTTAAAGGTTCCTTTTCCTTAGTATTTAAATTATATTCTCCCTTTTCATCCGTTAAGGTTTCTAAAATTTTTTCACCCTTTTTATTGTAAATCTCTACTTTGCTGTTTTTACAAGGAGAACCGTCCCCGAAATAACACACTCCCCAAATTTTTTCTCCTTCTCTATAAGCATAAGTGCTAACTTTATGGGCTAAGGACTTTTGTAAAAACATTAAACTTAAAAAACAACCCCCAATAAATAGGGTTAATTTTTTCATCCCTTCCCCCTTGGCTTTAATTGATTATTCTTCTTTCCACCAATTCAGGTTTTACTTTTTTAAGATAGACTACTATAAATCCTGTAATTATTCCTTCAACTATGGCAATGGGAAGATGGGTTACTAAGAGGGTTCCGGCTAATCCTATAAAACTTTTTTCGGTTTCTATGAGGGCTAAACTTATTAATAAGGCACCTGAGATAATGGAAAAAGTTCCAGCTAAAAAACCGCCAAGCCAAGCCCTAATATTTCCTTTAAGAAGCATTTTGCTGAAGAGATAATAAGACAATACACCAGGAAAGGACATAGAAAAGGTGTTTACTCCTAAGGTTGTAAACCCTCCAAACTGAAATAGAAGAGCTTGAAGAAAAAGTCCAAGAAAGATGGAAGGAAAGGCAGCCCAACCAAGGATAAGCCCTATTAGTCCGTTAAGGACAAGATGAGCCGAACTTGGTCCTATAGGAATATGAATAAAAGAGGCTACAAAAGAGGCTGAAGAAAGGATGGCCACCTTAGGAAGATTAGGCTCTTTTATATTCTTAAGCCCAAGAGAGATTCCCCCTAAGGAGAGGACTATCCCTATAATAAGAATAGGAGGAGAAAGGACTCCCTCAGAAACATGCATTATTTTATCTCCCTTACTTTTATCCAAATAATTCCACCTAATTCAACAGGATATTCTTTTTCTCCTTTTTTCATTTTATAAGGAGCCTCTGTCAGAGCTGCTAACCCCCACCAACCAGCTCCTGGAATGGCATAGGTAAAGACTCCGTTAGCATCCGCTTTAATTTTTTGAGTTATATAAGGATCTTTAGGAGCTTTTACTTTTTTACCTTCATTATAGTATTCCACTTCTATTTCCGCAAAAGGAAGTGGTTTACCATTAACTTTAACTATTCCTTGAAACACATTTCCTACCCAAAGACCATAAGGTCTTGTAAGAGGCACTATTTCAATAGGAAGTCCTATCTCTCGATCCCAACCTTCTTCTTTTCCAAGGGCTTGAACCACTACCTTTGTATAATGAATAATAAATTTTTCTTCTGCCGATTCCCAATAAGGTTGAGGTTCAAAATAAAAGATATAATCTCCAGGTTTTTTAATAAAAAATTGAGCTTCCCAAGCCCTTTTACCTCTTATTTTTTTACTAACAAGACTTTCAAGTAAATTAATCTTCTCCTCACCAATTAATACTCCAAAGGTCTTAGGTTTATCCAGATTCATCCATTCCTGCTCAAAGGGATGCATAAATCCGAGGGTTAGGTTAATTTTTTTAGAATCCTTAATCTCAACGATATCTTCAGAAGGTAAAAGTATTCCGAAATGAGCTAAAGTCGGTTTAATTAAAAACAACATAAGGATAAAAGGGATTATCCCCAAAATTTTTAAAGCCTTCATCCTTTACCTCCCTTTGTGTTATTTATTTTTTAAAATTAACACTAAATTAAACAAATTGTCAAGAGATGAAAAAAGAAAGCCCTGAGAGTTCTTGCCTTAAGGGTGTTTGTAAAAAGCCTCTGTTTTGAGACTACCCGGTCCCTTTTTGAATCTTGAAGTGATACTTTTTCTGTTTTTATAAAGGACTCTTATGAGGACCTCTGTTTAAATTTGCTTCTTTAAATCGTATTTAATTTCCTAAGAAAATTTTGGGAATTTCATAATATTTTCGGGTTTTTTTTATAAAATCTATCCAACTTTCAGGCATAAGAGGGAGAAGAATTTTAGTAGTTATAGAGACAATAGGATAGGATAGAGCTTTCTCTAAGGATTGCTTAGCTGAAGGGAAGGGAATAATAATAAGAAAATAAAAAAAGGAAATAAAGAGGGCGCCTTTAATAAAGCCGAAGAAAGCTCCTAAAATTCTATCCCCTAAGCTTAGATGAAGAAGCTTTAAAAAGGAAACTATTACTAATCCCATTAAAAGGAAGGTTAAATAAATTAATAAAAAGGCTAAGATAAAACCAATTATTAATTGTCCCTTAGGGTGATAAATAAACTTACTGAGCCAAGGTTTAATTTTTAAACTCAGCCATCCTGAATAGAGAAAGGCTAAAATCATTCCTATTAGAGAAAATAGATTTTTTAGAAAGCCTGATAGAAAACCTCTAATTACAAAATAGGTTAAAAGGCCTAAAGCAAGATAATCAAACCAAATCATTCTACATACCAGAAGGTTTCTTCTTTGGTATCTTTAAGATGTATTCCCAAGGTTTGAAGTTCCTCCCTTATAGCATCAGCTAATTTATAATTTTTCTCCTTCCGAGCTTTAAGTCTTCGTTCAATAAGTTCTGAAATTTCTTCTGAGGTTTTCCCAAAGGAAGCTAATTTCCTCTCTCTTTCTTTATGGAAGAATTCTTCGGGATCACTATCTCCTATGCCGAGAAGAAAGCCGATAGTGCTTTGAAGATCACTAACTAATTTTTTTATCTCTTCTACCTCTTGATAGGACAAAGCTTGAGTTTTATTAATTATTGAATAAAATTCATTTTCCATTTGAAAGAGATAACCTATAGCTTGAGCAGAATTGAGGTCATTTAAAAGGGATTTAAAAAAGTCTTCTTTTAGAGCCCAAAACTTTTCTTTAAGCTCCTTTATTGGTTGTGAAAGTTCTCCTTCTTTTTTGGGATATAATTTTTTAATCCAGTAAAAGGTTTCATAAAGTTTATAGAGAGCTTTTTCTGATTCCTTTATATTTTTTTCAGAATAATCTAAGGGAGAGCGATAGTGTTTAGACAGAAGAAAGAGCCTTATAACCTCAGGATGATATTTTTCTAAGAGATAGGCAGTTGTTACAAAATTTCCTAAACTTTTAGACATCTTTTCTCCGTTAACAGTAATTAAACCGTGATGGATAAAGTAGCGCACAAAAGGTTGGCCAGTAAAAGCCTCACTTTGGGCTATCTCATTTTCGTGATGGGGGAAGATAAGATCTAAGCCTCCTCCGTGAATATCTATGGTTTCTCCTAAGTATTTTAAACTCATAGCTGAACACTCAATATGCCAGCCCGGTCTTCCATATCCCCAGGGACTTTCCCAGAAGGGCTCTCCTGGTTTGGCTGCTTTCCAAAGAGCAAAATCTAAGGGATTTTGTTTTTTTTCTGATGGGTCAATCCTAACCCCTGAAAGGAGTTCTTCCTTTTTTCTTCCTGAGAGTTTTCCATATTGCAAAAAATTGTCTACCGAATAATAAACATCCCCATCACTTACATAAGCTATTCCTTTTTTAATAAGGTTTTGAATAATTTGGATCATTTCTGGGATGTGGTCGCTGGCTTTTGGCTCATAGGTAGGAGGAAGGACTCTTAATTTTTTCATTTCTTCTTGATACTCCTTGATATATCTTTCAGTAAGATTCTTCCAAAAAATACCCTCCCTTTTAGCTCTATTAATGATTTTATCATCTATGTCTGTAATATTCCTTACATAGATTACTTCAAAATTTAACCATTTTAAAAGCCGATAAAGAATGTCAAAAACCACAGCTGAGCGAGCATGTCCTAAATGGGAGGAGTCATAAGCTGTAATTCCACAGACATACATTGTAACCTTGGGTGGATTTAAAGGCTGAAAAAGCTCTAATTTTCGGGTAAGGGTATTGTAAATATATAAACTCATACCTTTAAAAGATGTTCAAAGGCCTTATAGGCCTCAGACTTTAGGGAAGAATCCCACTTAAAAACAGGGATTTTTTTGGCTTCGTATTCCAGGATTTTAGGGTCCTCTGGTAAGAAGGCTAATAATTTTAGATTATGTTCCTGAGAAAGATTTTGAGCTAAGATTCTAAGTTCTTCCGGAAGATTAGCTGGAGCTCTATTTACAATCATCCAAAGATTTTCTACTTTTAGGTTAAGACTTTTCAAAAGCTCAGCAATTCTTCCTACTGTAATAATTCCTCTATAGCTGGCATCTGAAATTATAAGGAGATGCTCCATTTCTAAGAGATTAAGACGGGATAGATGTTCCATTCCTGCTTCATTATCTATAACCAAATATTTATAAGAATACATCAATTTTTCTACAGCCTGAGATAAAAAAGAATGGGCAGCACAATAACAACCTGGGCCTTCAGGTTGCCCCATTACCAAAAGATCAAAGCCATTACTTTCTATAATAGCTTGATGAAGGCGCATCTCTACATAATCATAACGAGCCATACTCTCAGGCACACTTTTTCTTAGTTCTTCTTTAATTTCTCCTAAGGTTATTTCAACTTTTTCCCCTAATAATTCATTAAGATTAGTATTAGGATCGGCATCTACAGCTAAAGTGGGTGTTAAATTGTGATCTATAATATAATTTATGAGAAGGGCTGAAAGGGTGCTCTTTCCTGTTCCACCCTTACCGGCAAAGGAAATTCTAATAGCCATAGCTTATCTCTCCTTTTTCTTTTTATCCATAAAAAGTTTATAGGTATAGGAATCCACTAAGGCTTGGCAACTAGCTTCTAAAATATCGGTAGATACTCCTACAGTTCCCCATTTGATATCTTTACTCTTGGAAAGGATAAAGACCCTTACCTTAGAGGAGGTTCCAGGTAGACCTGGTAAAACCCGAACTTTATAGTCTTCCAGAGCCATTTCGTTGATTTGAGGATAAAATCGGATTAAAGCTCTTCTTAGGGCATTATCTAAGGCATTGACCGGTCCGTTACCAAGGGCTGCTGTATGTTCAATCTCTCCTACTCCCGGAGGCACTCTAACTAAAACCGTTGCCTCGGCTTGAGAAGACTTACTAAATTCCTTTTGGTCAAAAACTTTATAAGAAAGGAGCTCAAAGTATTGTTTTGGTTCACCTAAAAGCTTATAGATAAGGAGTTCTAAAGAGGCCTCTGCTGCCTCAAATTCAAAACCCTCGGCTTCAAGTTTTTTAATTTCCTCTACAATCTTATTTAAAAGAGTGCTCTCCTCGGAGAGATCAATACCCAGTTCTTTAGCTTTATAAATTATATTACTTCTTCCCGAAAGTTCAGAAACTAAGATCCTTCTTATATTTCCTACCCAAGAGGGGTCAATATGTTCATAAGTGCGAGTCTGTTTGAGAACAGCTGAAACATGGACTCCTCCTTTGTGGGCAAAAGCTGACCTGCCTACATAGGGGAGCCTGGAGGGATGAGGAATATTAGCAATTTCAAAGACAAAGCGAGACACTTCCGTTAATTTATATAAAACCTCTTCTGAAGAGGTTTTATATCCCATTTTTAAAACTAAATTGGGAATAATAGAACAAAGATTAGCATTTCCGCACCTTTCTCCAATTCCATTAATGGTTCCTTGAACTTGAAGGACTCCAAGCTTTACAGCTTCTAAAGAATTAGCTACAGCACATTCAGAATCATTGTGGGCATGAATTCCTAAGGGAACATTTTCTCCCAAGACCTCTTTTACCCGTTTAAAGATGTCTCTAATTTCATAAGGAAGGGTTCCTCCGTTAGTATCACAGAGGACTAAGCAATCTGCTCCGGCTTTTAATGCCCTTTTTAAGGTCTCCAGGGCATACTCTGGATCTTCTTTAAAACCATCAAAAAAGTGTTCGGCATCATAAAAAACTTTCTCTACTCTATTTTTTAAATACCTAATGGACTCTTCAATAATCTGGAGATTATGCTCTAAGGAAGTTTTAAGGGCTTCTTTAACATGGATAGTCCAGCTTTTTCCAAAAATGGTTATTACTGAAGTTTTAACCTGAAGAAGACTTTGAAAGATTTCATCTTTTTCCGGATCTTTTCTTGGATGATAGGTGCTTCCAAAGGCTACAATTTTAGCGTGTTTAAGATGATAATCCTTAATTTCTTTAAAAAATTGAAAATCCTTAGGATTAGACCCAGGCCAACCTCCTTCAATATAATCTATCTTAAATTCGTCTAATTTAAGGGCAATTCTTATTTTATCTTCAACGGAAAAATTTATCTCTTCAGCTTGAGCTCCATCCCTTAAAGTAGTATCATAAATCTCAATTTTTTTCATTGTCCCTCCTTAGCAGTCTTATCCAAATTAAAAGCTTCGTGAAGGGCTCTTACAGCAAGCTCTGTATATTTCTCGTCAATTACACAGGAAATTTTGATTTCACTGGTAGAGATCATCATAATGTTTATTCCGTGTTTGGCTAAGGTTCCAAACATTTTGGTAGCAACTCCAGGATGGATACGCATTCCTGCCCCTACAATAGAAATCTTAGCTATCTTATCATCTCCTTCTATTCTCTCTACTCCAATTTCTTCACAAGTTTTTCTTACAATTTCTATTGCCTCTTTAAAGTCATTTCTTGGCACTGTAAAGGTAAGATCCGCCTTATTATCAGTGCGAGCTGTTTGAATAATCATATCAACGACAATTCCAGCTTCTCCTATAGGACCAAAAATCTTAGCAGCAATTCCAGGTTTATCAGGCACTCCGTAAATACTAATTCTGGCTTCATTTTTGTTATAGGTAACTCCGGATACTACTACTTTCTCCATTTCTTCATCCTCCTCGGTTATTAAGGTTCCTTCTTCGTAATTAAAGCTGGATCTCACTACTAAAGGCACTTTATAAATCATAGCTAACTCTACAGACCTCATTTCCAAAACCTTAGCTCCTGAACTAGCCATCTCAAGCATTTCTTCATAGGAGATTTTAGAAAGTTTCTTGGCTTGAGGAACAATCCTTGGATCAGCTGTATAAACTCCTTCTACATCCGTATAAATTTCACAAAGATCAGCTTTAAGGGCAGCAGCTAAAGCTACAGCAGTAGTATCAGAGCCACCTCTTCCCAAGGTAGTTATATCTCCCCCCTCAGTAACCCCTTGAAAGCCAGCTACAACTACCACCCTATCATCGGCTAAGGCTTTTTTTATTTTATCAATCTTAATATCCTTTATTTTAGCCCTAGTAAATAGATCGGTAGTATAAATAGGCACTTGGAAACCTAAAAAAGAAATAGCTGGAAATCCTAAGGTATGTAAAGTAATAGCAAGAAGGGATGAGGTAACCTGTTCGCCAGTGGAAAGGAGCATATCTAATTCTCTAAGAGGAGGATCCGGAGTTATTTCCTTAGCTAATTTAATGAGTCTATCCGTTTCACCAGCCATAGCCGAAACCACTACTACCAAATCATACCCCTTCTTCTTATAAGAGATGACCCTTTCTGCTACTTTTTTGATTCGTTCCAAATTAGCAACAGAGGTTCCTCCATATTTTTGAACAATTAGCATACTCTAACTCCCCTCTTTAGAATCTTTTTCAAATCTGCCCCAAACTGGGTCTTCTCCAAAATGGTGAAACCAAAAATCTGTTGGATCCGTATTAGCTGGGTTTGGTTTAAATTCTATTCTATAGTTATCACAAAATTCTATAAGAAGTTGATAAGCCTCATTTATTTCTTTCATTTTTTCCGGATCTCCTCCTTTATCAGGATGATATTTCTTAGCCAAAAGATGATACCTCTCTACAATCTCTTTACGAGTAGTTATAGGAGGGAGCCTTAAAATCTTCCGGGCCTTTTGTAAAAGTTCCCATTTCTTAGTCCAATCCATTGTAAAAGTTAATAATAAAAGTTTTTTCAAAAAAAACAAGATTATGACAAAGGATAGGGTAGGTCTTAAACTATATATTCCTTCAAGGTTTATAGTAAAAAATTGGCCTCCCTTACTTTCTAAAGAGAAGGTTTAAGAGAAGGGTGAAAAGAAGACTTAAAAGGATAGAAGTTCCTAAGGGGAAATAAAAGGTAAACTTATCTTTTTTTATGTAAATGTCTCCAGGAATTTTTCCTAATAAAGGAATTTTAGGAAAAAACATCAAGAAAAGCCCTATAAAGAGAAAGATTAAGCCAAAAAAGATAAAAAACTTACTAAGCCCTGAAAATTCTTCCATAATCTAAAAATAATTTAATTTCAAATTTTAAAAGATTAAGAAGTTTAAGGAAATTTAATTATAGCTTAATTTTCCATTTTAACAACCTTTTAACAATTGATTAATATAATAGAAGATTTAAAAAGAGCTATTTGCTTAGTGGGCAGAGGTTTTAAAGGGTTGGAGAAGGGAAAAATCTTTTTTTGCTTTGGGTTAGAATTTAATTAAAAAGAGAAGGGAAAAACAATGGAAAAGAAAAAAATTCTTTTTCTTTGTACAAAAAATTCTTGTCGAAGCCAAATGGCTGAGGGATTAGCAAGAAAAATTTTAAATCCTGAGGAATTTGAAATTTTTTCAGCTGGAACAGAACCCTTTTTTGTGGATCCCTTAGCTATTAAAGTTTTAGCGGAAATAGGAGTAGATATTTCAGGGCAAAGATCTAAGAGCATAGAGGAGTTAGGGGATAAGGATTTTCATACAGTAATAACCCTTTGTGATAGAGCTAAAGAGAGTTGTCCTCTTTGGCTTGGAAAAGCTAAGAAGGTAATGCACCGAAGCTTTGAAGACCCGCAAGAGTTAGCTAAAGGGGCTAAAACTGAAGAAGAGGCTTTAAGTTATTACAGGAAGGTAAGGGACGCCATAAAAAGGTTTATTGAAGAACTGGAATTATAAATACTTTTGCCCCATAAATTATAATCTTAGCTCTCTGGGAGAAGTTATCTTATCCCAATCCTTAAAGAATTTCAGGAATTATCATCCACTCAACAAAGTAAAAGCCCTCTTCAGATCTTTTAAGGCAAATTATACTTCCTATGTTAAAAGTAAGGATAGGTTTCTCTTTGTTACCAACAATAAGTAAAGAAGCTAATTTGCTTAGGTGAGAAAGGTGACCTCTAAATTAAGTTTTTCTATAAAAGTAGCCACCTTTATTACATCCTGAACCCCCTTTTCCGTTAAACTACGTGTCGGATCTTCTTCCCCCCTTTTAGCCTCCCCTAATTGACGGCTTTTTCAAAGTCTCCTTCCGACTTGTCCACACAAGAGAGAAGGCAGGAAAAATAAAAATCTCTCTTTATCCTTGGTTGGATTGATGATAATAAAGCCACTCACACCCGCCCTGAAAAGTAAAAATTTTTTTGAAAAAGGACTTGAGTTTTTGCTTTTCTTTGCTATATATTATTATATGATATTAAACGATGATAAACACTGACAGGTACAAAAG
>FWWL01001733.1_pt1 | contig 49650 bp, 50 predicted proteins | sample 2228331 | NCBI WGS metagenome assembly FWWL01 (sample SAMEA103939775, study PRJEB20133) | metagenome | reverse complement strand
TTACGTAAAACATTTTTAATACGTTATATGTATTAGAAAATGTAACCAGAGGAGATGATTCAATGAAGATATCGCATAGTGAAAAAGCAACTATTCGTAAAGAAATAACGGTGAAAGCTAACCCGATCGTCGTATGGGAAACGTTAACGACCAAGGAAGGTGTTGAACGCTTTTTTAATCGAAAAGTGGAGATTGATTTACGTGAGGGAGGAAAAGCTACTTTTCACGTATCAGAGACTTTTTCATATGATGCTCACTTTACAAAAGTCATTCCAATGAAAAAGCTTGCTTGGGAAGAGCGTTATGAGAATGAAACTATTCATGTAGAATGGACGATGGAAACAGATAAAGGTGAAGAACGAACAAAAATAATAATGGTTTCATCGGGCTTTGGTCAATTCAATGAAGGAGTAGAATGGGGTTGGGAAACTTCCTTCCGTTGCTTGAAATGGGTCCTTGAAGAAGGGTATGATCGTAGGGACCATCCTTATTTAGGAATTAAAGGTGGTTTGATCGGGATGGGCTTTCAAATCTATGATGTTATTCCTAACTCACCAGCAGATAAAGCGGGGATTAAAATAGGTGATCGCATCTTAGGGATGGGACTACATACGTTGTGCGGAGTCGGATGGGTAGCAGATGTGTTGTATCACTATGCTCCGAATCAACCTTTAGAAGTAAGGGTTGTTAGAAAGGGAGATTGGATTCCTGAAAAAATCGAAGTTGTCCCTTCAACCAGGTTCTTAGAAATGGGAGAGAAGGACGGAATATAATTAGTTCTACCAAAGAAGAGGGGGAATTATAATGACTGCATTATTTAAACGTATTGATACGGTATTTTTGAAAGTTATGGATTTGGATCAAGCCATTAATTGGTATACGAAGGTGTTAGGTTTTACATTAAGATGGCGAATGGATGAAGGCGGCTATGCAGCACTTAATATAAGTGAAACGCCGTTAACACTCGTTCAGGTACCTCGCGATACCGAATTTACGCCTACTACATTTTCCTCATTTAACTTCTACGTTTCGGACATTACCGAAGCTCATAACCACTTAAAGGAGCATCAAGTTGAAGTTGGTGAGATTGAAGATGGTGGAGATGTAAAATGGTTTTGGTTTAAAGACCCTGATGGCAATAGATTAGAAGTCTGCTATTTTCAAGAGTAACTAATTGGAAAACCCGCTGCGAAATGGAAAACCGCAACGGGTTTTTGCTTTTGATTAACTCGCTTCAGAGGTAGTTCATTAGTTTCGGTTAGTCTAGGGTGTTAACCTAGTACGGTCTCTAGGGAAGGCACTTGCATGCCTCACGTTTGAAAGTCCGATTAATTGGGCAGTTAATCGTTCTAATCCTATTGCAAATCCACCGTGTGGTGGCATTCCGTATTTAAACGTATCAAGGTAGCTACCAAAACTTTCAGAAGATAATCCTCTGTCTTTCATTGAATCAACCAATAAGTCGAACTGATGAATACGTTGTCCTCCTGTCGTTACCTCTAATCCGTTGAACAATAGGTCAAACGAAGAGGTCAGAGCGGGATTAGATGGATTAGGCTTTGCGTACATAGGACGAATCTCTCTTGGATAGTCCGTAATGAATACGAAAGCAGGTTTTCCTTGTTCGGCTATATATTGGCAGATAAGACGTTCCCCTTCAGGATCAAGGTCCCCTTTCGGTGATTGCTTACCATATTTGCTCTCAAGAATAGCCTGAGCTTCCGCTACAGGAATTCTAGGGATGTCAGACAATTGCGGAATCGAAATACCAAGTAATTCCACCTCCGCCGTGCATTCCACCTGAACCGCTTGAAACATCTCTCTCAGTAAGGCTGTTTCCAACTCCATTAAATCTTCTTCTGATTCGATAAAACCCATCTCAACGTCAAGTGAAATGTACTCGTTCAAATGTCTTGAAGTATTATGCTCTTCAGCACGGTAGGCTGGTGCGATTTCGAATACTCGTTCATACCCAGCCCCAACCATCATCTGTTTATAAAATTGAGGGGACTGAGCGAGATATGCTTCTTTTTCGAAATACTGTAGTGGAAAAAGATTTGAACCGCCTTCTGTTCCACTCGCAACTATTTTTGGCGTGAAGATTTGCGTGAAACCTTGGTTTGACAAGAATTGCTGGAACGCACGAACAAGAACGGACTGAATCGTTAGCACTGCATGGAGTTTTGGGTTTCTCAGGCTTAAAACACGGTTATCTAGTATCGTATCAAGCCCAGCTTTCACTTCCTTTTTATTAATTTCAAAAGGAAGTGAATTCATTGCAGCGTTCATTATTTCTACGTTCGTTGCTTGGATTTCAAATACTCCTTCGCTATTCGGATGCGGAACGACTTTACCTCTAATAGAAACTACCGATTCTGTTTCAATGACTATTGAAGCAAGCTCACCTTCAAGCACGCACTGAACGATTCCCTTTCTGTCGCGAACAGAAATAAAGGATAAGTTGCCTAAATATCGGCATTTATGGGCCCAACCCATTAAGGTAATCTCTTGATTTACATGTTGGAATAGTTCAGTACTAAGGACACGAGCTTGTGGTTGTAAAGAAATGGACATTGTGATTCCTCCTAATTTTTTTATAGGTATTAGTAAACGATCATCGCCATCGCCATCATCCATTTCCATCACCTCCCAAAATGATTTCCGCTAGGAAATCATACTTCGTAAGCATTAAGCTATCGAAAACACAAAAAAACTCATCCGCAAAAAGGGACGAGTTTATGATCGTGGTACCACCCTGGTTCGTCGCAAAACATCTACGACCTTCCGGTTCCTTATAACGGTAGTTAGCCGTCTGTTCCTACTAAGACATTCCATCTTTTCGAAGCAGAACTCACGAATGTCTTTCCTCTAATTCAGTCACGATTTTCCACCAAACAATCGCTCTCTTGAGACTATAGAAGTAGAGTACTCTTTTCGATCATCGCTTTGTGCATTCATACAAATCAATTGCAATAATTGTTAACTGTAGTTTAATATGAATTTTTTCAATTTACAAGCAATATTTAACATTATAATCGTTTAGAATGTTTAATCGTCATGTTTATCTTGCTGCGTTGCAGTGGTATGAGTTAGTTTCATCGTCTGTAAGTATGTGAAGGAACGCCATAGCCATTCTAACGGTCCGAAGCGGAAGCGTTTTAACCAGAAGTAGCTAAAAACAATCTGTAACGGAAAGACGATCAAGCATAGGAGAAGACCAAATGCTAAGCTCACTTCGCCGAACAGATCAAGTCCGACGAAAATGGAAACAGAAATGACAGTCTGTAAAATGTAGTTCGTTAGCGCCATTTGACCGACGTAGCTAAAGGGTCGAAGGATTCTTCTCCAGCTCTCTTTGCGTAGCAAAAGTACGATGGATGAAATGTAAAAGAAGCAGAGAGTTGTTCCGCTTAAATAAACGAATAATTGACTAACAATTGATTGGTAGGGCCCCCATTGGAATATATTTAATTCCGTTAAAAGAAGCATGACCATGAGTGGAATGCTTAGAATTAGACTCACAATCCAGACATTCTTAATGAATTTTATATGATGGGAGACTTGCTGAAACACACCGCGACGCCCCGCGTATAATCCAAATAAAAACATAGCCAGTACTGTGGGGATGACAAAAGGTGCATTCGTTAGTACAATAGACACTTCATTGTCCATTCGATAAGATAGCCATTCTACATAGCTAGCGTTTTGATAAATATTAATCGCTTCAGCTACTTTTTCCGTACCGATTTGCTGACTTATCCGGGCTGACTGCTCAAGGGAGGTTGCAGGTAAAAGTAATTGGCTAGCAATCAAACTATAATAAAGAACCATTAAACTGAAAGCCCATATGATAATTGTTTTATTTCTAAGTTTATAAAATAGCATTAATAAAAATCCAGCTATTGCATACGTATGAAGAATATCTCCATACCACAAAAGCGTGAGATGTAGCGCGCCAAATATGAGGAGAACGATGAGCCTACGAGAAAACAATTGAAAAACTTTCTGACCTTTTTGTTCCGCTCGAGACATAAATATATAAAAACCGAGACCGAAGAGGAACGAAAAGATAGTATAAAACTTACCTTGAACAAATAAATCGAAAAACAGGCGAATATATTGATCTAACGTTGAAAATTGATGAGGCATTCCATACACCTGATTAATTAAATCCGGTGAGTGAAAGGCAGGCATATTGACAAGAAAAATGCCAAAAATAGCAAAACCACGAATGATATCTAATGATATAATTCGCTCATTTGTGGAAATAGGAGAAGAATTCAAAGGTTTGCCCCTTTCCAATATCGTTATTTTTAGTTATATTTGTATTGTGATTATGACTATTATATGATTTTTGGCACTTATCGTATATGACTTAATTTTGTTATTATCGTTTTATCGAATACTAGGAGAAGTATAATGGAGGACAATCAAAATGGAAGATAAAAAGATTTATATTCTTCTTTCAGATACAGGAACCCTGTTGACTAACGTCATAAAACGCTACACCAAGGCTCCCTATAATCATGCTTCCATTGCTTTTCATCCTGATCTTAGTGAGGTGTATAGCTTTGGGCGTAAAGAGCCAGGGAACCCGTGGATCGGTGGATTTGTTAAAGAGAACATCAATTGCGGTCTCTATAAATTGAAGCCAGATACGACATGTGCTGTGTATAGCCTTACCGTTAGCAACGATGCCTATCATAAGATGCTTATCTGCATTCAAGATTTTGAAAGAAACAAGAACGATTACAAATACAATTTCATCGGTCTGTTTGGCGTTGCATTAAATATGACTATTGATAGATCACATGCCTATTTCTGTTCTCAGTTCGTTGCAACTGTTCTAAATAGCGGTGGAATTGAAATCGTAGACAAACCCGCTTGTTTCACGACTCCGAATGATTTTAGGGATATTCCTATCTTCACACTAGAATTTGAAGGGGAATTACGATACTACAACCCGTTGAAAGTACATGGACACGAGAGTAGTTATTTAAGCGAAGCTCACAATAATAGAGCGATGACACGTAGACAGGATAAAACTCGAAATAGTCTTTATGCATAATATCGTTTCTATGAAGTGTAATGGAGGTAAAAGATGATACGCAAAAGTAGCCTTTTCTTATTAGTTGGATTGGTTGTTCTGTCGTTGTTAACAGCATGTGGAAGTAGTGCTGGAGATAAAGCTTTTGAAGGAGAAGAATACCAAAAAGGAGCGCATGTTTTCTTCGTCTTCACATCCCCCACCTGAGGGACTTGTCGCGGACAGCTCGGTGAGCTGAATAATAGATGGGACAAGGTTAAAGAAGAATCTGCAAATGAGGACGTAACCATTCACGTGATTGTACCTGGTACAGAACAAGAGGTGCAAGCGATGAAAGAAGAGTTAGGACTTAAGTTCGACGTGAAGGCTGTTCCGGATTTATCGATTCATGAGCAGTTCGGATTAGTGGCTAAAGACGCACAAGGGAACCCTGCTCCATTACGTGGATATGGAATTGTGCGTAACGGTAAGATTACAGAAGTAGAAGCGAATGATTATGCTGGAGTTAACTCGTTAAAGATTGTTAAAAAAGCTAGTTGAGATGATATAGAATTAGAAAGTGATGGAAACGACTGGTAAATTGATCAGTCTCCCATCACTTCTTTAGTTTAGATATATTCGGAGGGGAATATATGTCGCATCGGTTAGGTATTTCTGGGAGTGTAATTTTAACGAACCCTGATAAATTTATAGATTTATTTATGCAAGGAATTGAACATATCGAAATTGGGGAATTTCCGAATAAAATAACATTTTTACAATTCATTGAATTAGTAAAAGAGAAGGAGGTATCTTTTGGACTCCATTCGCCACTATATCGTGATCAAAGCAAGTATGATTTAATTGAGCGCGTTCAATTTGACCCTGAGCAAGCGTGGGAACAATTTGAATGGGAAGTTGAACACATGTCTTCATTGGGAGCCGAGTACGTCTTGGTACATTTTCCGTACTTTAAGCAAGAAACGCCAGACGCTAACAACTTAATTGAAGAAGGATTAGTTAGATTTAGTAGGTTGCAACAAAAGTATGATATAGATATTGTTTGTGAGCCTAAACTTGGTTATAATCGCTCGGCTGCTGGAATAAACCATCTTCATGATTTTCCTTTAGAAGTTTGGGATCGATACGGCATTAAACTTTGTATAGATATTGGCGATTATCTACTTGGTATTGGAGAGCGTACCACTGAGTACATCGAGAAATGGAAATCCCACATTAAAGTTGTTCATTTACATAACGTAGAAATCCACGATGAAAAGTATATTTGGGTACCTATTCATCCTTCACATGAAAATGATGGCGCACATTTTAATATAAAAGAACTTATTCATTCTTTATCACATTGCGAAAACGTGTATTTTGTATTTGAGCATACCCCCCACACGAATCCGACAAAGGAATTTGTAGAGGAAGGAATTCATTGGGTTAAAGAATTAGTGAAAGAGCGCATTTTAGAGAAGTAATCTTTATATTTTAAAAAAGTGAATGTATTGGAGTGGAAATATGCTAACCATTGATAACTGCCCTTACTGCCAACCTCATAAAGACCATGAGCAGAAAATCGTATTTGAAAGTGAATATAACTATTATTTGCAAAAGGATAGCGAGCAGGAAGTATTGGTAGGAAGCGGATTGATCGTCCCGAAACAACATCGGAGGAACGTGTTTGAATTAACCCTTGAAGAGTGGAACGATACGTATAAGATGATAGAGGATGTAAAGCGACTACATGATGAGAAGTATGCTCCTGATGGATACAGCGTTGGTTGGAACACTGGAAAGGCTGGAGGACAATCGATTTTTCATTCCCATCTACATATTATCCCACGTTTTAAGGACGAGCCGTATGCAGGTAGAGGAATTCGTCATTGGATAAAACAGAAAGAAAATAAGAGAGTGTATGCTGATGAATAGCATACACTCTCTATTAGATTCACAAGGAATAGGTTTCTATTCGGCTTTGTTGATTCCACTAGTGCTGTTATTAAGCGCAGTTTTTACGTGCTTTAGTTGTGCTACAATAATGAAACTAACGATTACGAGTAGAAACCAAGAACTGATTTTCCCCAGATGAACGATGCTCCATGAATGGCGCTGATCTGGATATTGCCATGCTCCGAAAAACGTAGCAATGTTTTCTGCAATCCAAATGAATAATCCGATAAGGAAGAATGATAGGATAAGTGGCATTCGATAAACGATTTGATTCACAGTAAACGAAACGTAGGTTTTGAAAAATAGTACGAATAAGATGCCAACCAAAACCCATCTTAAGTCATAAATGTAATGATGAGTAAAGAAGTTGAAATAGATTGCTGTCCCAAAAGAAACAGTCCAAAAGAAACGAGGCCAATGAAGAAGCTCGACGTCTAATCTCCGCCACGCTTGGCACAAGTAACTGGCTACACTTGCATACATGAACCCACTATACAGCGGGACTCCAAACACCTTCAATAATCCAGGCTCTGGATAAGACCAAGATCCCATATGGACTTTATAGATTTCTAGCATTAACCCAATGACGTGAAAGACCGCGATAACTTTCATTTCATCTTTCGTTTCAAGCCCCGTTACATACATCAATATTTGGATAGCGAGACATATGATGAGAATGAAATCATATCGATAAAGAAATGGAATGTCGATCGATTTAGAGATCGCTAATGTTAGAAATATACAGACTGGAAATATACAAGACAAAGCTTGATTGTAGCCGAAGTGAAACCATTGTTTAATGTTGTACAAGTCGAAACCTCCCTCTTATCACATTTACATTCTGTACGTAACGTTCGATTTCCTGTATAAATTATGGATAAACCACATACTTTCGTTAAAATGTGATAAAATCATGATGTAACATCATTGAAGTTATCGCATAAGTAAAGGAAGTGAAAGTATGAAGAGCACAATAAAGATCGTTTTAACGATATACGCAATTCTGTTAGTTTTTGTTATTTCGGGATGTTTTTATAAAAGTGATGTAGAAGTAGTAAGTACGAAACCAGACATTCCTAAGGTAGAAGGTGATTCGATGCCGTCTAAAGAACAGGATGCTGACAATGAATCTGATATCGTACAGACTCCAAGCGACCCTTCGGAAGAAGATACGACTCCAACTTTGGCTGAGGTTATTGATGTCAACGGTCTCGCAACAATCACGAATGAGACAGACATACTTGTCCTAGTGAACAAGCAAAGGAATTTACCGTCTGATTATATTCCTTCTGACTTAGTTGAACCGAATGTTCCCTTCTCATTTGATGAGAAGCTGGAGAAGCGAAAGATGAGAAAGGAATCTTCTGAAGCACTGGAAGCTTTGTTTGCCAAAGCCAAAGAAGATGGAATTGAGATCGTTGCACAATCGGGTTATCGTTCTTATAAAACGCAAGATGCTATATTTAAAAGCAACGTGAAGCGTAAAGGGGAAAAAGAGGCGAATAAATCAAGTGCTTATCCCGGTCAAAGTGAGCATCAAACAGGGCTTGCAATGGATATTACGAGCGCAAGTGTGAATTATGTGTTAGAAGAAATATTTGGAGAAACGCCAGAAGGCTTATGGTTAGCGAAAAACGCAGCACAATTCGGCTTTATTATTCGTTACCCAGAGGATAAGACAGATATAACAGGGTATGTCTATGAGCCGTGGCACGTTCGTTATGTTGGTAAAGAGGTCGCAGAAGAGATTACGGAACAAAAGATTACGCTTGAAGAATTCTTTGGACTGAATAAATCGTAAGTAAAAGCAAGGGATACGATTTTGAATGCATCCCTTGCTTTTACTTTTATAACAGCTTTTCCATCGCCATTACATCAATTAGCTTTCCGTCCAGCATTCCTTGTTTTTGGAAAACACCCACTTCTAGGTAACCTGCTTTCTTATAGAGTGCTTGTCCTAATTCATTAAAGGAAAACGTAAACAGTACGAACTTGTGGAATTCATATTCTCTCCCCAATCGTTCAAGTTCCTGCAATAGCCTCTTTCCGATTCCTTTACCCCGATAATTTCGATCAATATAAACGGACAATTCGCCTACACCTCGATAGGCTTTTCTTTTGTTATACACATTTATGGAAGCCCATCCGATGATGAGTTCATTTTCTTCTGCTACCAAAACAACAAATCGGGGTTCTCTTTCCTTAAACCAAGTATACATATACGCTTCATCTTTGGGCTCCGTTTCAAGCGTAGCGATTCGATCCTCAATTCCTTGATTATAGATAGAAAGAATGCGGTAAAGATCCTTTTCTTCTGCTCTTCTCATATTCATCTGTATATCCTCCTAGAATGCTAGAATCGAACGATCAACCCTGTCTTATCATCCGACTTCTTCAGCCGAACGAACCGTAAACATTCATGGTCCTCATCCTCTATTTTTTGTAACGTCATTGCATAGTTCTCGAGTCCATCGCGTATAATTCGGTGGACAACTTCTGTCCACTTTTCATTCGCGTAGGAAGTAGTTAAACCATCGGTTAACAGAATGAGCGCTTTAAGATTGATTTTACTAATCTGACCATGAACGAGAAAAGCTTCCGCTTCTTTCTCCCCGTTCAATACACCATAGCCGCCTTCACAGTTACAAAGAGATCTATTTTCGACTAGAACCGGTTGAACGTATTCTCTTAATTCCCGTTTATTTCGAAGCCCATTCGTTATTCCTTCTTGCCATTTATCCAATGATCGTTGGTCAATATGCTCGACTCCATCGGTTGTAACAGATTGAACGGTACCATCAGAATAGACGGCAAATATCATACAATCGGCGATTTGAACATATTCCACATAATCATCATGAACAGCCACAATCGCCGCCGCAGTCGCCCATAGTCGTTCTTTCTCCTTAATATTAATATTCTCTCTTTCCATTTCCTTCATAATGAGAGCATTAGCTAATATAATCTGTTGTAAAAGAGTATGGTTGTCTTGGTTGTCAATTAAACGCTCAAATGTGTTTTTGACTGTATTTGCAGCGATATAGCCTCCTGTTTCGCCTTTGGCATTCTTGAAAGGGATAACAGAAGTTGCACCGTCCATCACCCCGTATATCGCTGCTTTATGATTGATTAAGAGAGCGTCCTCGTTGGTTGTACGCTCCCCTTTTAACGTGTAGGATTCGATAATTAACATAGGATCTCAGCTCCTGAAAAATTTTGCATATCATCACTTTGGTATTCTCATTGTACACTTTTTATATAAGGCTAATGATCATTATTATGATAGAATATGAGAATGTTCGAAAAATATTTTTTGAGGAGGAACATATGACTGTTCAATTATTAAAGATGACGGAAGAGGAGTACATCCCTTACTTACAAAGATCCATCAACAGCTATGCAGCGGAAAATGTAAAATCAGGGCATTGGCATGTTTCTGAGGCTACGAAAAATGCGGAGAAACAATTTCATGATTTGCTTCCGGAAGGTATTTCTACCAAAAATAACTACCTGTTTACTGTTACTAATGAAGAGAATGAAAAGATAGGAATATTATGGTTCAATGTACGAAGTAAAGGTCCACAGGAAGAAGCATTTATTTATGAAATTGAGATTATTGAAGCTTTCCGAGGAAAAGGCTATGGTAAACAAACGATGCTTGTCTTGGAAGATAAAGTGAAAGAGATGGGTCTCGATAAAATCTCGCTGCATGTTTTCGGACATAACGATAGGGCGATCTCGTTGTATAGCAAAGTAGGCTATGAAACGACGAGCGTTATGATGGCAAAGAAGCTTACATAATCTGGAAAAACGATAAAACAATACTGCCTTAGTTAACTAACGGCAGCATTTTTGTTTCCATGCTTTTTTAAAAAATGGGTAAAATTAATCAAATCTTAATGGAAAATATGACCATGGTCACTTACCATATGACCTGTTTACCTTGTATTCTTAATCCTGTTATCAAACATTATTTTTAACAACAACAATCTAAGACCATGTCAAAAAAGTCCTCTTTCATTGAGGACTTTTTTGTATATACAATTTATCTTCTAGCCCTGACATTCGTTCGATATCTTACATAATTTAGTGATATAGATAGGGGAACTAAATCGAAAGAAAAGTGAGGGTGAGAAATGTCGACACAATATGTGGGGATTTTGGTCGATCAGATTGTATTTAAAAGAATTCCTCGTGGTAATACAAAGATAGAAATGATTGCATTTTATGAAGAAGGCGGAAAAATGTACGAGGTTACTCCCTGCTTTTTTCGATTAAAAGATATAGCACCTGATGCTTCGCATATTAAAGCCTACGTGAAAACCGATCACAAGTATCGATTGTTGCGGATTCCAACTCCTAAAGTGATTCACAACCGTTCTGGATCAATCAATGAGAGTGCTCGAAAACGTATAAATCTTCTAGTCCGAAAGGGGATAAAAGTATTCAATGGTTATAACGGTGGTATTGGTAAGTGGGGAATTCACAAACTATTGATCCGTCAGTCATCGATAAAAAACCATTTACCACATACAGTGAAAGGAACCATTTCCTCTCTGCGAGAAATGATGAAACGACATTCTACGCTACTCATAAAACCAAACAGAAGTAGTTTAGGAATCGGCATTAAGAAGCTGCAAAAGGATGGGGATAGGTGGAAATTAAGTTATAACAAAAATGACTCGATTCGTTTTCAGAAGAGTCTCCCAGAGAAGTTGAAACAGGTGCTTCGCAATCGATCCTATCATATTCAGCAACAGATACCATTAGCTACGTATAATAATCGACCGTTTGATATTCGGGTGTCCGTTCAGCGTAACCATACGGGAAATTGGCAAGTAACCGGCATGGTTGGGAAAGTAGCTGCCAATGGTCATTATGTCAGTAACGTACATCAAGGTGGAACAGTATATACGTTGGAAACAATTTTTCAATCTTATCCATCTCTCTCAGTGGATAAGGTAAAAAAAGAGATTGAAGGCTTATCCATTAGAATTGCATCACATTTAAGTAAACACTTACCTCACCTTGCTGATGTTGGTTTGGATGTTGGCATTACAAAAGAGGGCTTCCCTTATTTCATTGAATGTAACCGACGAGACTTGCGATACAGCTTTCGTGAGGGGAATATGTGGAATGTGTGGAAATCGACATATACCAACCCTATGGGATATGCCAGGTACATGCTAAATCATAAGCATCTAAAAAGTGAAATTCTTATATCGGATCAATTTGAAATCCTAAATTCACTACAACAAGAAGATAAGGATGAATTGTAAAAAAATATAGGTATATGTTGGGCGGATAGCATGGGATTCATGCTATCCGCCCGTTACTTTAGGTAGAATAAATTAAATAATAATGGTTGCGATAAGGAATATTCTGTGAAATAATATCGTCAGAATGTTAATAGACTATACAGTCACTTTAAATTAGCGATGAGGAGGAGAGCATATGTTTACGATCAAGCGTTTAAGCGAGTGCACATTTGAACAGGCACTACAGGCATGGAATGAAGGGTTTGAAGGATATTATTCCAACATGACGTTCACAATGGATCGGTATACGAAGAAATTAGGTGCTGAGGGTATTTCTCCTGAGCTTTCCGTTATAGCCTTCGACGGAGACAAGCCCGTAGGATTTGTATTGAGTGGAGTCAGAATGATCGATGGGAAAAAAGTAGCTTGGAACGGGGGAACCGGTGTCACAACAGCCTATCGCCGTAAAGGTGTTGGAAAAGCATTAATGAACGCTACCTTAGGCATCTATCGTGAGGTAGGGGTTGACCTCTCTACATTAGAAGCGATTAGCGAGAATGAGAAAGCAATCGATCTGTATAAACAGAATGGGTACGAAATCATTGATCAGTTGGTTTTCTACCAACGTGAAGCTTCATTCGACCAAATTCCATTCCAGCTTAATGAAAATAGAAGTTATCATATTAAAACAGGCATACCAATCGATGTGACAAAGCTTTCTTTCTATCAAAGCTTAGCTCCATGGCAAACGCAGTGGTTTAGTATTCAAAACGGAGAGTCTGTAATCATCGTAGACTCGAGTGGAGAGCAGATAGGATATGCTTTGTTTACTAGAGTATTCAATCCTGAAGAGAAGAAAGTAGCTGTCATTCTTTATCAGTGTGAAGTAAAGCCAGAGAGACACGATGCACAAGACATCGTTCGTTGTGCCCTTAGTCACGTATTTTCTCCTTATGATTGGGAGGGTAAGAAAATGACGTTCAACATATCGGAAACGAATGTGTTTGTCATTGGAGTGCTTAAGGAAGAAGGATTCACTCTATTTACAAAGCAAGTGAATATGAGACGTTTGATTGAAACGAGTAAATAACGACATAATAGATTGAAATGGAAGAGCCCATGAAATAAATAAGGGGCTCTCTTTTTATGTAAGCGCTTTAATATATTAAAAATTTAAATTTATTAGAATGTATTGATAATTCATTTAATATGATATATCATAGTTTTTAATAAATTCGTACTAAAAGTCGTAAAAAATGACGTAGTACGACAGTGTTTCAACAATATTAATACGAGGAAGGTGAAAAATGGAAGAAAAATTACCGAAAAATCCCTATTCAGAGTTGGATGATCTTGATTATGGAATCGTTAGATTTCTTCAAGAGAACGCACGAGTCCCGTTCACCCAAATCGCTAATGAACTGGGAGTTACAGAACGAACGGTCCGCCTCCGGGTAGCGCAAATGCAGAAAGACGGAATTCTAAGTCTAGTTGGAGTAGTCAATCCAATCAAAGCGGGCATTAATGTTCAATCGCTCGTCCAAGTGCAGGTATCTGCCCAGAAGCTGAACAGTGTAGTAGATGAACTGAAACGAATGGATGAAGTTCGCCTCGTTGTACTTACTTCTGGAGAGTATCAGCTCATGATACAAGTTTTTACGAGAAATCACGAAGAATTATCTGATTTTATGATGAACAAGCTTAATTTAATTGATGGTATTAGTCAGACGAACGTAATCGTAGAATTAAAGATTTTGAAGTCTCGTCACAAGTTTATCCGTTAATAGGTTTATAAAATTGAGAGATTCTAAGGGGGAAAATGGTATGTTTTTCAAACGCTTACGTTCAAGTATCGCCGTTGCTGTCATGGGAACAATGCTTGTTGCAACGGGATGTAGTCAATCTGCAACACCAACCGATCAACAGGGAGCGGATACACCAAAGGTTGAAAAACCTGCTGAAAAGAAGGTGATCAACATCGGATTAAACGCAGATCCGCCAAGCCTTGATCCGAATTCTTCGACTGCGCTAGTCGATCGCCATGTTCATAACAGCATCTATGATAAGTTGGTTGATCTCGATAAAGACGGTAACATCGTTCCGATGCTTGCTACATCTTTTGAGATTTCTGGAGATGGAAAGACGTATTCACTGAAATTGAAAGAGGGAGTTAAATTCCACGATGGAACAGACTTCAATGCGGAAGCTGTCAAGTTTAACCTCGAGCGGTATATGGGGGAGAACTCTAGACGAATCGGCGAAATGAAGTATGTGAACACCGTTACTGTCGTTGATCCGACAACGGTAACCATTGAACTAAAAGAACCTTTTACACCATTTCTCTCTATTCTCACAGACCGTTCCGGCATGATGGTTTCTCCGGCAGCTGTTGAAAAGTTTGGTGAAGACTACCTGAACAATCCTGTTGGGACGGGCCCTTACGTTTTTGTGGAGCATGTAAAAGGGGACCACGTCTCACTGAAAAAGAATGAAAACTATTGGAACGGTACTGTAGCGATCGATGAATTGAATTATAAAGTATTTACAAATGGAACTGCAGCTATTCAAAACTTAAGATCAGGTATGCTGGATATTACAGACAGTGTTCCAATTAAGGAAATCCCGGTTGTAGAGAAAGATGCCAACCTCACTGTATCAGCTGAACCGGGCATGGGCTATCAAGGTATCTATATCAATACGACGAAGGAGCCTTTCACAAACAAGTATTTAAGACAGGCTGTTGATCAAGCAATCGACCGTGAAACCGTTGTAAAAGTGTTGTTCGATGGGTATGCATTGGCAGCGAACTCTCCTTTCGCACCAGGAAATCTTGCTTATGGTGATTCTGATAAAGTTTCGAAACCTGATGCTGCTGCGATTAAAGAGCTTTTGGCTAAAGGCGGAAAGCCGGATGGCTTTACCTTCAAGTTACAAATAGGTACGTCTCCCGCTAACGAGCAATTTGGAGCTGTTCTCCAAAGTATGTTGAAGCAACAAAACATTACGGTAGAACTTGAAAAACTTGAATTCGGTACACTCTTAGAAAACCAAGACAACGCTAACTTTGAAGCACTAGCGTTAGGGTGGTCAGGACGCCCAGATCCAGACCAAAGCTTCTATGACTTCGTTGTAACGAATGGTTCGAACAACGGTTCACGTATTTCTGTTCCTGAGCTTGATGAACTTGTAACAAAGGCACGGACGGAACAAGACCCAGCTAAACGTAAAGAGATGTACGACCGTGCAATGGAAATCATGCATGACGAAGCTCCTTACGCCTACATCTACCATAGTTATAACATTAACGGAATGTCAAAAAAGGTAAGTGGATTTACGTATGTGCCGGACGGTATTATTCGTACAGCTAAACTAGACAAGAATGAATAGACCTGCGTTTAAACAAAGAGATTGATATTCGGGGAGGATAATCAGATATGAAATTTGTCATACGGCGTATTCTGCTCACCATTCCGATTCTCTTACTAGTGTCTATATTAGTATTTTCATTGATTCATATGATCCCGGGTGATCCCGCCCGGGTTATCTTGGGTCAAGAAGCGACGCCAGAGGCATACGAGGCACTTCGAACAGAGCTTGGATTGAATCAACCTATTCTTATTCAATACTTTAGTTGGCTTGGAAAAGTGCTGAAAGGGGATTTGGGAATGTCTATTACCGATCGTGTTCCCGTTGCCCAGCTTATTGCCCAGCGTTTACCACCTACGATTGAGCTCACGATTGGTACCTTTATCGTTGCTCTATTAATTGCCTTTCCAGCAGGGATTTTAGCCGCCGTTCGGAGGAAAACATGGATCGATTACTCAAGCACATTCGTAGCTTTAGGAGGCATGAGTATTCCAAGCTTTTGGTTGGCGATGATGTTCATCATTTATTTTACTGTTGAAAATAATTGGCTTCCGTCCTCAGGCTATGTACCTTTTAGTGAAAACCCGATACTTAATTTGCAAGCGATGATTTTACCAGTATTAGCAACAGGGATCAGAGAATCAGCCGTACTCATGCGGATGCTTCGTTCATCATTGTTGGAAGTCGTCAACATGGATTTCGTTCGGACTGCAAGAGCGAAGGGCCAGAACGAAACAAGAACGATATTAGGACACGCACTACGAAATGCATTAATTCCTGTCGTAACGACGTCAGGTCTAATGATCGCTGGACTATTAGGTGGACTTGTCATTACGGAATCAATCTTTTCCATCCCGGGATTCGGTCGTCTTATTGTAGAATCCGTATTTAAACGAGACTTCGTTACTGTTCAAGGAGCAGTTCTTATTTCCGCAGTCTTGGTCGTTCTCGTCAACCTCATTGTTGATTTGCTCTATGCCGTTATCGATCCGCGCATAAAGTCCGGAAAGGTGGAGGAGTAAGATGAAAGGCTTAAAGAGGTTCATGAAAACCGGATTAGGTTTAATCGGGGGACTCATTATTATCGGGATGATATTAGTTGCCATCTTTGCGAAACAAATTGCGCCATTTGATCCTAACCTTCAAAACTATGACGTTATCCTCCAAGAGCCTGGTGGAGAATATTTATTCGGTACAGACGATTTAGGGCGCGATATTTTTTCGCGTATTGTATATGGTGCTCAAATCTCCATAAAAGCGGCACTCATATCCGTGGGAATTGCGATCTTGATTGGTGTACCAATCGGTTTAATCTCCGGTTATTATCGAGGATTTTGGGATGAGTGGGTCGTCATGCGAGGGGTCGATGCGATGCAGGCATTTCCATTCCTCATTCTTGCCTTAGCGATTGCCGCTGTACTCGGATCAGGCTTTGGAAATGCGATGATCGCCATCGGAATCGGTTTTTCTCCTGCCTTTATTCGAATTACCAGAGGACAAGTGCTCTCCCTTCGTAATATGGAATATATTCAGGCAGCCAAAGCCGTAGGGTTGAAAGACTTCCGTATCATATTCAGACACATTTTACCTAATGCGATGAGCCCAATTATCATTCAGTCAACATTAGCGATGGCAGCCGGAATTTTAGCTGAGGCCTCATTATCGTATTTAGGACTTGGTGTCCAACCACCGACACCATCATGGGGAAGTATGTTAAACCAGGCACAAACGCTCATGACGATTGCTCCTTACACGACGCTTTATCCGGGAATAGCCATTTTTATTGTCGTGTTGGGTTTTAACTTACTTGGCGATGGACTACAACAATATTTAGATCCGCGCATTAAAAATTAGTGTAACAGAGGTGATAAACGTGGCTGATTTATTAGAAGTCCGGAATTTAAAAACATCCTTTAAAACGGACAATGGCACAGTTGCCGTCGTTGATGGTGTTGATTTCGTCATTCATCAAGGAGAAACAGTCGGGATTGTTGGTGAGTCCGGCTGCGGGAAAAGCGTCACCAGTTTATCCATCATGCGTTTACTCGGGACGAACGGTCAGTGTGAAGGAACAGTCCGTTTTGAAGGGAAGGAATTGCTTTCACTTTCTGAAAAAGAAATGCAACAGATTCGCGGAAACGATATCGCGATGATCTTTCAGGAGCCGATGACTTCATTAAATCCTCTTCATACTGTTGGTAGACAAATAGAGGAAACGCTCACCATCCATATGAAGCTAACAAAGAAGGAAATGAAAGATAGAGCGATTGCGATGTTAAAGCTAGTCGGTATGCCTCGTGCCGAGGAGATTTATACCGAATACCCACATCAGTTATCCGGTGGCATGCGCCAAAGGGTTATGATTGCGATGGCGATGGCCTGCGACCCGAAACTCATTATTGCAGATGAACCTACAACGGCTCTTGATGTTACGATTCAAGCTCAGATCTTAGATTTAATGCGGGATGTAAAGAAGAAAACGGGCACGTCGATTATGCTCATTACCCATGATTTAGGCGTTGTTGCAGAAATGTGTGACCGCGTCATCGTCATGTATGCCGCCAATGTCGTAGAAGAAACAGACGTGAAAACGCTGTTCGAAAACCCGAAACATCCGTATACGATCGGCTTAATCAATTCAACTCCGGACATTGAAGAAGAACGGGAGTATTTACAAACGATTCCAGGTTCTGTACCGATGGCTCATCGTATGCCCAAAGGATGCCGATTTGCCCCTCGTTGTGATAAAGTAATGGATATTTGTCGTATGAGTCCTCCAGAGCTACTCGATCTGGACGGTCGTAAATGCCGGTGCTGGCTGTATGCGGAAGGGGTGAAGGAAAATGACCAAACCACTGCTTGAAGTAAAAGGTCTAAAAAAGTATTTTCCAATTAAAACCGGACTGTTAAATAAAACAGTAGGGAATGTAAAGGCCGTTGACGGTGTTGATCTTCATGTCTACCCGGGGGAAACACTAGGCATCGTCGGAGAATCAGGATGTGGTAAGTCAACGACCGGAAGAAGTATACTTCGCCTTCAGAACCCATCAGCAGGAGAAGTGTGGTTTAACGGCCGCGATTTGGCGACCTTAAAAAAAGAAGAGATGCGGCAAGTACGAAGGGATCTCCAAATCATTTTTCAGGATCCGTACGCTTCTCTTAATCCTCGTAAAACCGTTAAACAAACGTTACTTGAACCGTTAGAGGTTCATGGCATTGGAACAGCGAAAGAACGGCTGAAAACAGTAGAAGAAATGATTGAAATTGTTGGATTATCGAAAGAACATTTAAACCGTCACCCTCATGACTTCTCAGGTGGACAACGGCAACGGATTGGTATTGCAAGAGCGCTTGTATTGAAACCAAAGCTCATTATTGCGGATGAACCCGTATCCGCACTTGACGTGTCGATTCAATCGCAAATATTAAATTTGTTAAAAGATTTAAAGAAAGAATTTAATTTAACGCTCATCTTTATTTCTCACGATTTGTCCGTCGTTAAACATATTTGCGATCGCATTGCCGTTATGTATTTAGGTAGGATTGTAGAAATAGCAGATAAGCGGACGTTGTTTAATAATCCAAGTCATCCATACACACAAGCACTATTATCCGCACTACCAGTGGCCAACCCGAATCTGAAACGTGATAGAATTATCCTTCAAGGAGATTTGCCAAGCCCTGCAAATCCCCCAACCGGATGTACGTTTCACCCTCGATGTCGTCATGCTATAGATATTTGTAAAACGAACACTGTTGACTTACGGGACATTGGTGAAGGACAACTCGTTTCATGTCACCTTTTTCAAGATAACATTCGCTTAAATGCGTAACTTACTTCATTTCATATTAGGGGCGAATGTATGATATATCGACAACTGTTTTTAGCTTTTTTCCGAATTGGCGTATTTGGATACGGTGGAGGACCTTCGATGATTCCTTTATTTTACTCCGAATGTGTAAAGCGTTACGGGTGGGTCTCCGCAGATGATTTCTCAGATAATTTAGCTCTTGGAAATGCCCTGCCCGGACCGATCGCGACGAAGATGGCAAGTTATATCGGGTATAAGGTGAAAGGCTGGAAAGGGGCGGTTATAGCCATTTCCGCTGTTTCATTACCGGTCGTCCTTGTCATGATCGTCCTGTTAAACTTTGTGTACGCTCTAAAGGATCTACCATTGTTTCAAGGGATGATCATCGCTATACAACCCGTTATTGGTGTGATGATGGCGGTATTGGCGTATGAGTTTATCGTAAAAGGATGGAAAGATGCGGAGAAAAAGGAGAGCTTACTAATCATGCTGGCCGTTGCTGTTATCGCCATCCCTATTTTCAATATTCATCCCGGAATCGTCATTGCCATTACCCTTGTCATTGCCTTCCTTTATTCAACTTTGGCTGCTGTAAAACGCAAAAAATTGATGAGTAAAGGGATTGAGAAAGAATGATTTACTTACAGATTTTTTGGGCCTTTTTTATTGCGAATATACTGGGATATGGTGGGGGACCACCAAGTATTCCTCTCATACAAAACGAAGTTGTGAATCACTATCATTGGTTGACGGTGGAAGAATTCGGAGAAATATTGGCTTTAGGAAATGCACTTCCAAGTCCGATTAATACGAAGCTAGCCGGATATATCGGTTATCAAGAAGGCGGTATACTAGGTGCGATAATCGCGCTTTGCGCTACAATTGCTCCTAGTGCGATTGCGATGGTTTTCCTACTGGGTCTAATGAGTGTTTTTCGAAAGGCGCCACAGGTCAAGGCGATGACACAATCGATTAGACCGATCGTTGCCGTCCTTCTTGGCGTACTCGCCCTACAATTTTTTACAAGCTCGATTGAAGGTGCAGGATGGATTCATACCGTACTATTAGGTGGTGCTGCTTATTATTTATTGGAGCGAAAAAAAGTTCATCCGGCTTTTGTCATTGGTTCTGCCATGCTGTACGGAATGATATTTATTAAATAAAAACATAGTTTAAATAGGAGGACAAACAGGCCGAGGAGTTCAAGGCGCGGCAGTCACGAGCAGCGGAGCTTAGGTGAAACTAAGTGAGCAGCGCAGGGACAACGCAACGCAGAAATCCGACAGCAATGTTTCCCGGACTATTTAAACATCATTGGGGGAATTAATCGATGAGTTACGACGCTTTACACCATCCTTATCCATCCAGAAGGAATACGGTGTTTGCTAAAAAGGGAATGGTAGCTACTTCACAACCGCTTGCTGCTCAGGTGGGATTAGATATTCTTAAAAAAGGCGGAAATGCAATTGATGCAGCTATTGCCACCGCTGCATGCTTGACCGTCGTCGAACCGACTTCTAACGGAATTGGGGGAGACGCTTTTGCTCTCGTATGGACGAAAGGGGAACTTCACGGAATTAACGGAAGCGGACCTTCGCCAAAAAGCATCTCGATTGACGCTGTTAAGGACTTAGGGCATGACACGATCCCAAAATTCGGTTGGATTCCAGTCACGGTTCCAGGAGTGCCGGCGACTTGGGCAGAGCTCTCTAAACGTTTCGGTAAGCTACCGTTGTCAGAAACATTAAAGCCTGCTATCGATTATGCGGAGAATGGTTATCCGTTGTCACCGTCGTTGGGGAAGTATTGGAAAAGTGCCTATAGAATCTATAAGGAAAATTTAAAGGGAGAAGAATTTAATAGTTGGTTTGAAACATTCGCTCCGGATGGAAGAGCTCCAGAAATCGGTGAGTTATGGAAGTCACCGGGACATGCGGCAACACTTCGATCTATTGCTGAAACGAATGCAGAGTCGTTCTATCGTGGAGAGTTGGCTGAAAAAATCGATCAGTACTCAAAAAAGTATGGTGGATTTTTAAGTAAAAAAGATTTAGCGGAATATGCTCCAGAATGGGTAAAGCCGATCAAAGTCAATTATCGTGGTTATGATGTTTGGGAAATTCCGCCGAATGGACAAGGGATTGTTGCCTTAATGGCATTGAACGTATTAAAAGGGTTTGAATTCTCGGAAAAGGATTCGGTTGATACGTTTCATAAACAGATTGAAGCGATGAAGCTTGCTTTTGTTGATGGACATAAATTCATTACCGATTCAAGGGAAATGAGTGTAAAAGTAGAGGAATTGCTTTCCGAAAGCTACGCAACGGAGAGAAGGAAGTTGATTTCAGATACAGCACTCCAACCAGAAGCAGGGGAACCGGCTAAAGGTGGAACGGTATACTTAGCTACGGCCGATGAAGAAGGAAACATGGTTTCTTTCATTCAAAGTAATTATATGGGGTTTGGTTCCGGCTTGGTCGTACCGGGTACAGGGATTGGCCTTCAAAACCGCGGTCACAATTTCTCGCTAGATCCAACACATGAAAACAGGCTCGAACCAGGCAAGAAAACGTACCATACGATAATCCCTGGATTTTTAACGAAGGACGATCAAGCGGTTGGTCCGTTTGGTGTAATGGGGGGCTTTATGCAGCCTCAAGGACATGTACAGGTCGTCATGAATACGATTGACTTTCATTTGAACCCTCAAGCAGCATTGGATGCCCCACGCTGGCAGTGGATGAATGACAAAGTAGTCGAAGTTGAGCGTCATTTGCCAGAACATATTGCACAAGCGCTAGCTCGAAAAGGCCATCATATAAAGGTCGCTTTGGATTCCGGGGGCTTCGGTCGCGGACAGATTATATGGAGATCGGAAAACGGAGTTTTAGCAGGCGGTACCGAACCACGGACGGACGGATCCGTTGCAGCATGGTAGTTAAAGAACAGATCCCCTTAAATTTTGAGGGGATCTTTGTTGTTAATGACGGTATACAGGGTCGTTATTCTGTATGGATACGGGTAACTGAATCTCTACATCAGTACCCTTTCCTTCTACACTTTGAATTCGGATCGACCCGTTATGGTTTTCAATGATTTTATAACTGACCATCAACCCAAGTCCAGTACCTTTATCTTTAGTCGTATAGAAAGGTTCACCCAATTTCACTAGCATGTCCTCAGGGATGCCACATCCTTGATCAGTAAAACGAATGAGTATTTGATCTGCCTCATACCTTTTAACAACGATTGTAATGAGTCCACCTTTGGGCATGGCGTCGATGGCATTTTTTACTATATTGATAAAAACTTGCTTTAATTGGTTCTCTTCACATGAAACGAGGGGGAGGTCCTCTTCATACTCGAAAATGATTTCGATGCTATTCATAATCGCCTGTGTTTCAGCTAAGGAGATAACGTGCTTTAAGACTGACTGAATTTCTTTGCTTTGAAAATTAACGATTTGGGGTTTAGCAAGAATTAAATATTCACTTATAATTGACTCAATTCGATTCAACTCAGAAGACATGATGTCATAAAATCTTTTTTCAACAATATCAGGCTCGAGAAGCTGTAAAAAGCCTTTTAGGCTTGTAAGTGGATTTCGAATTTCATGGGCTACGCCAGCAGCCAGTTGACCGACAACCCCGAGGCGATCTGACTTTCGTAAGTATTCCTCTGTTTGTTTGCGTTCTGTTATGTCCCTTGAAACGAAAACGATGCTTTTGATCTCTCCGTTTTCATCGACAACCGGAGTGCCTTTTGCTTCAAGAAATAGCCAGTTTCCATTTGCATGTTTAAATCGAAATTCTATGTGACAAGGTTGCTTATTCAAGAACACTTCATTAAATGAATGAGAGATACGGGGGAAATCCTCTTGGTGAAAAAGCTCGTTTGGCTGCATTCCGTGAAACTGGGAGGGATCGTACCCTAACACCATTTTATGAGAGGGGGAGCCGTATAGGATTGAGCCTTTCTTATCAACTACGCTAATCAAATCAGTCATATTTTCAGCAATAAGTCGATATTTTTCCTCACTATCACGAAGGGCATTTTCAACTTTTTTACGCTCTGTTATATCGATGGCCGAGCCGATTACTTGAACAATTCTTTCGTTACGCCTAATTGGACTTAGTGTAATGTAAAGTGTAATATCCCCTATATCTGTTTCGTAAGCGACATTTTCTTCTCCGCTCCATGCTCGTTCGTAATAAGGAATGATGAAGTCAGCTATCTCAGGAATACAATGATGTAATTCCTTTCCTATAACTTTCTCTGGGGATAAACTAAACTTATAAAGTAATTGCCCATCGCAAAGCGTAAAAATAAACTTGTCATTTTTCTTTACAAATGCAAACGTAATTCCTTGCTGCTGACGTACAGAATTTTTTAAATTATATTTTGCAAGTTTTAATGCTTTTTCTATTTTCTTCTGCTCAGAGACATCTTTAGCGATTCCATAGACGCCTATGACAACATGGTTATGAATGATAGGAATATTGATTACCTTTAAGTCAACTCTTTTGTCTTGTTTGTTCGTAATCGAAACTTCATATTTCTGGGTCGTTCCTTGGACAGTCTTCTTAAAAAATTCAAGCACTCGCTCTTTATCTTCCTCTACAAGATTAAAATGAAAGGTATTACTGCACAACTCAGAAGAATCGTATCCGAAAATCGTTTGTGTAACACGATTTGCAGTGATGAAGCGTCCATCAAGATCAAATAAAGCAACACCATCTGGATAATGATCAAAAAGAACGTTAAAACGGTGAATATCTAAAGCTGTCGATTCGACAGGAATCTTCCGTCTTTGAAATAGGGTTGAAAGAATGATGAGTAAAACGATGAGAGTTATGCAGTCTATAACAATGGCTGAAACCGATTCGTGGTACTGAAATTCCTCCACAGTTCAACTCCCCCTAGTTGTCATTCTTTGAATGGTATGTATTAAAATTCCATACATGCTGTTAAAATTCCTTCAATAAAGGAATCCTAAATATAATTGTAACGAAATGTAGAATGGGGAATGAAACGATGCCATTAGCTCAAATAAATAGCACGGTTATTCATTATAAATTGACAGGAATCGGATACCCAATTCTATTTCTGCATGGCATGGCTACCGGTCACCGGTTTTGGGCACCTCAAGAAGATCATTTTTCAGCAAAATATCAGATGATTATGCCCGATCTCCGGGGACATGGTCAATCTGGCAAATTTATATTCAGTGGATTTAATTTAGAAATAATGGCCGATGATATGAAGCATCTATTAGATCATTTAGAGATAAAAACCATTCATGCTATCGGTGTATCAATGGGGGCAATGGTCGCGTTAATATTTGCCATTAAATATCCTAACTATGTAAATCGACTCGTAGTATCTGATGGTTATTGCGATTTCCCGAACAATGCGGCAAAAATGGCAGTTAAAGTGATAAGAGGTACATTAAAGCGATTACCTTGGAAGTTAACAAAAAAAGTCGTTCTAAGTTTGTATGAAAAGGAAAAGAAAGGTCATTCTTTAACCATTAGAAAATTAAAACAATCTTATACTGTAGGCAAAGATGAGTTCGCCCAAATGAAAATGGAAGCTCTCCCTCATATGACTGCGGAACTAAAGAAAATAACGGTTCCTACATTGGTGATGGGAGGAGATGCTATATCATTTGAACAATTGGGTTCAAATATCATTTATAAACACATACGAAATGCTAGTCTAGCTATATTTCATGATGCTTTTGATCCGCTCAATATGATGCGTAAAGAGTTATTTAACGAAATGGTTATGGATTTTTTAGAAGGCAAACAAATCAAGAAGTATGAAGGAGTCTTCTATACTTCTTGAATCTGACTAGTAGCTATGGAAAAATAAGATGATGAGAGTAAGTTTGGAGACGAACGGTTTATATAGTAAAGGGGATATGTAAATGCCACCTAAAGTGTCTGATGCGTATAAAGAGAAGAAACGGTTGTTTTTAATTGAAAGTGCAATGCATTGCTTTGCGGAAAAGGGATTTCAATCGACGACAATCGACGATATTGCTAGTCACGCTGGTTCTAGTAAAGGTGCGATATACAACTATTTTAAGAGTAAGGAAGAAATTTACCTTGATGTGATGGAGGAACGAGATCGCCACTTTTTTACCTCAATGCAAGAACGATTCGTGCCAATAAAGGATGCCACGGGGAAAATACGCTATCTGTTGCAATTGTTCCGAGAAGCTAGGTTAGGACAAGAAGAACGGAACCTTATTCGAGTACAGTTGGAGTTTTGGTTATATTGCTCTAGGCAGGCCGAGTTAACAATTGCGATGCAAGAGCGATATGAAACTTTCTTGCACTTTCTAGAAGAGATTCTTGAGGAAGGGAAGAGAAATGGAGAATTTCGAGAGGAAGTGGACGTTCGAATTGCCGCCTCGCTTTTTTGGGCTTTACGTGATGGGACAGGTAACCATTTTCTTATTATTGGAGAAGAAAAGCGAACGTATCACAAAATATGGCTAGAGCTTGAGGATATGTTGTTCCGTTATTTAATGAACTAAGACAGGAGATGAATAACAGAACATTTATGTGGAATGTTATGGGAAAAGTCCGTATTCCACTACGAAACAGAACAATTGCATCAAAGTGGTCCTAAAGCCATAAGTCGAATTAACCAAGTTTTGTCGAAAAATAATTAATGTTTGAGAAAATTTTGTCGAATTAGACGAGGTTGAAATCCACTTAAAATGCCACAACAGCAACAAATTTAAGGATTTCATAGGGTATTTACTACAATCGACAAAATAAGCCATTCGATCTATAGTAAAAATGCGGATGATTTGTTACAATCATAAAATATAACATGAAGAAAGTAGGAGAAGCTCGTGAAATGTATTGAAGTGAACCAGTCAGGTCCTCTCTTTGGAGATGTTCACATTCAAGGTTCTAAAAATAGTGCGCTCGGTTTATTGGCGGCAACGTGTTTAGCAGATGAACCCGTTTCATTAAAGCGTATTCCCAATATACTTGATTTTCGTGTTATTTGTGACATCGGACGTGAGATCGGGATGGAAATAAACACGAATCTCTCCGGTGACTTAGTTATTGATCCAAGGAAAATACATACATCAACGTTAGATCCGAAAAAAACAGCTTCTTTCAGAGCATCCTATTACTTTGTCGGAGCGCTTCTCGCGAAATTCCGCAAAGTCTCGATTGGATATCCGGGAGGAGACGACTTTGGTTCTAGGCCGATTGATCAACATATTAAAGCGTTCCAAGCATTAGGGGCAACATTTACATTTCATAATGATTACTACACCGTAGAAGCAGAGCGACTTCGTGGGGCGGACATCACATTTGACGTCATAACGTCAGGGGCAACGATTAATGTGATGCTTGCTGCAGTACTTGCATTAGGAAAGACAACATTACATAATGCTGCGAGGGACCCTGAAGTAGTTGACGTAGCAAATCTATTAAATAAAATGGGTGCCCATATTCGTGGGGCAGGTACCGATACGATTACGATTGATGGGGTTACTCATCTAGATGGTTGTGACTATACATGCATTCCAGATCGATTAATAGCTGGGGCATTTATGATGGTAGCAGGAGTTACAGGAGGTACATTAACGATTAAGGATGTCATTCCGGAGCACTTAGCCTCTTGTATCGCAAAATTAAAGGAAATTGGTTTATCCATTGAGACCCATGATAATGACATCATCGTAAGTCGTGACGGTTTGCTTCGTGCAACTCGAGTACGATCAACGATGTATCCTGGATTCGCGACGGATTTACAGCAGCCACTTACGGCATTGCTTTTACAACCACAAGGAAGAAGTATTGTTACAGATAAAGTGTACCCGAATCGGTTTAACCATGTGAAGCAGTTAACTCGAATGGGAGCAAAGATTGATGTCCGTGGTAGCAGTTCATTCATCCAAGGAGGACAACCGTTAAAGGGCACATGGGTAAGTGCATCAGATGTTCGAGCAGGAACTTGTTTAATTTTAGCAGGACTTACGGCAGAAGGACCAACCTACATTACAGGTGTTGAACACATTGAGCGTGGCTATGAAAATGTCATTGAAGTGTTCCAGTCGATTGGAGCAAACGTCAAGCTCAGATTGAATAAAGCAATGGAAGATTTAAGAGTTGAAACAATGTAATTCACTATTATTATAAGTTTGTCGGTAAATATAAAGCCAAGGAATTAGATGGGTCACCCCCATTGATTCCTTGGCTCTTTTAATGTTTAAAACGATCCATTAATGGATGTATTTTATCCTTTAATGCGTTTTCTAAATATGGATTAATTTGTAGAAAATGCTTGAATGCTATATAAGACTTTACTTTTGCTTCAACATCCTGTTGTTCTGATTGTTTTACTGCACGAATTAGCAAATTTTTTGGAGTATGTTCTAAGTCAATAAATTCTAAAATTTGTGTTTTGTATCCGACGATGTCTAATAGATGAGCGCGTACGGAATCAGTTGCCAGCGCAGAAAAACGCTCTTTTATAATTCCATGAGTCAACATCGGAGAAAGGACTTCATTCTGTACTTGATTATACATTTCATGCTGGCAGCAAGGTACGGATAAAATGACATCGGCATTCCAACGAACGGCTTTTTCCAGGGCAGCATCAGTTGCTGTATCACAAGCGTGTAACGTTACAACCATATCCACTTCATTAAGATCGTTGTATTGACTAATATCACCGACGTTAAAGCGGAGATTATCGTATCCTAATTGCTGGGATAGCCTATTACAATGATTGATTACATCTTTTTTTAAGTCTAAACCAATTACGTTTAAATTAAGACCAATCATTTCTTTCAAATAGTGATATAAAGCGAAAGTTAAATATGATTTACCACATCCAAAATCAACGATTTGTAGCGTTTTATCCTTTTTTAGAAAAGGCACGATGTCATCAATCATTTCTAAAAAGCGATTGATTTGTCTAAACTTATCATATTTTTTAGCAAGCACTTTTCCTTCGGGATTCATTACACCAAGTTCGATTAGAAATGGGACCGGGGTTCCTTCTTCAAGAATATATTGTTTCTTTCGGTTGTGAGTTAGATCCGTAGTTCGTTTAGTAGGCAATTTCTTGAGTACCGTTACTTTGAACTTTTTACTAATTAATACATGATAATCTGCCTCTTTCGTATGAAGAACTCCTTGCTTGAAAAGATGCTGAAACAAGTCCTTCAACTGAAAGATGGCGTCATTCGAACTCATATTCTCGTGCTGAACCTTCTGTGGATAGGTATACGTGAATTGATACGTCAGTTTATCTTTTATTAAGACAGGTTTAATCGAGACTTTAGTGTAAAGTGTTTGTTGTTTATCTCGAACATTGCTAATTGACGCTTGTGTTAGCAATTCAGACGATATGATGTCAGTAAGAAGGGCTTCTAATGTATCCATGGGCTTAACCTCATCATTATGTATTGTTTTATCTATTATACCCCGAGATGGAATAATATTGTCCATCATTTGACAAAATAAAAATAACGTAATAATATATTTTTACGAACATAAATATTATTGTGTGAATAACGTAATAAAGGAGGTGGTGAAGTGATGTTACCTAAGATGGTTGAAACATATGTCGTAGAATTACCTGAACAAGCTACCGTCTTACTGAACCCCCTGCGGGCAGAAATACTATCTAAGCTTTCTGAACCTGCTTCTGCGGCAGAAGTAGCACGGCAGTTGAGTGAGACACCTCAACGAATTAATTATCATCTTAAGGCGTTGGAAAAGGTAGGGCTTGCACAGCGTGTCGGTTCACGCCAAGTAAGAAACCTTGTTGAGGTGTTGTACCAATCGATTGCACGAACGTTTGTCTTATCCGAATCACTCGGATGGAATGCCGACACCGTTAAACGTATGAAAGATCAAGGCTCACTTTCTCACTTAATTACGACATCAGAACGGATTAAACGAGATGCTTTGCTATTAATGGAGAAATCAGACGAAAATATCGAAGTTCCTAGTGCCAGCCTTCACACGAAGATTCATTTAGAAGATGAGGATAAACGTAAGGAGTTTGTTCAAGAATACGTCAATCTCGTTAAAGGATTAGTTCAGAAGTATCAACAACAGGAAAAGAGTGAAGAAGCGTATAGTGTCGTGCTTGCTGTTTATCCAGAATTGAAACAAGAGGAGGGTAATTAGTGGGATTACAAAAGCTTAATCCAATTATTATTTTTGAAACAGGTACTCCTGACTCCGAAAAAACGATAGAACAAACCGAAGATAACGAAAGCGTGAGTAATGACATTTCCAATGTCATACCGTTTCCAATACGTGTTAGTGAGAAGAGCGTACAAACAGAGGCGACAATCGTAAAACTTCCTCTCTCAACGGATGAAAATACGCAAGTGACGATTCAAATTGTTTCGTCTGGATTTGGAGTAACGGCTCAGCTTTCACGTACTCAATCTGTTCAATGTCTAGCAGCATAAATAGTATGATAAAAAAATATTTAAGGACTTTTTAAACTTTATTTAAGGGGGTTAGAAGAATGAATCTAGTGCCAATGGTCGTAGAACAAACCAATCGTGGAGAGCGCTCTTACGATATTTACTCAAGAATGTTAAAAGATCGAATCATATTCATCGGCAGTGCAATCGATGACAACGTCGCAAACTCGGTCGTTGCTCAATTGCTCTTTCTAGCAGCGGAGGATTCTGAGAAGGATATTCATCTTTATATTAATTGCCCAGGTGGATCGACGACGGCAGGTTTTGCCATCTATGATACTATGCAGTTCGTTAAGCCGGATGTTTCTACGATGTGTGTAGGATTAGCGGCCTCATTCGGAGCAATACTCTTGATTGCTGGAACGGAAGGCAAACGAATGGCTCTACCGAATGCAGAAATTATGATTCACCAACCGTGGGGCGGAAGCCAAGGGCAGGCAAGTGATATGAAGATTCAAGCGGAGCGAATATTGAAGACGCGGGATATGTTAAATCAAATTATCGCAGATCGATCGGGCCAATCAATAGAAAAAGTAGCACGAGATGTAGATCGTGATTATTTCATGATGGCCCATGAAGCGAAGGAATATGGGATTATCGATAAGGTCATTGAAAAAAGTAAGTAATTAATAAAGATAAAAATCCTCAGCCCGTAATGACGGGTTGAGGATTTCATTTTTAAACGAGACCTTCGTTTTGAGCTATGTGAACAATACATATTACAATCATTTCAATTGAAGTAGCTAGACTGTGCCATTTTTTCATTCGTAACTGACTTCTTCATTTGAAGCGATTTGATGGATGTTTTTCATTACTTCGTCTAGGCTATTTCGGGTAACGGTACGAAGAACTTCTAACTTATTTTTTGCTTCATCGGGGTCTTTGTCAATAAGATAGATGACGGCATCCATACCCATAATGACAGAAGTAAATGTGTGACCGACAGTGTCGTGCAGTTCTCTAGCCATGCGATTTCTTTCTTCGAGCAGTGTTAGGGTCTCTACTTGTTCAGAGTATTGAACGAGCGTTTTGTTTTGTTCTTCAATGAGCTGATATTGTTGATTATTTTCTTCTAATAGCTGTTTCATTTTTTGGCTAGAATGGATAATGTGATGAAAGCTGATTCCAATGCCGAAAACCATAAGATTGCTAATGACACCTAATAATAGACGACTGAAAGGATCCCCAGTGATGGAAATTTCGATGATTGGAAATAGGACAATGAAGATTGAAGGTGCCCACCACCACATTTTTTTTGTCGCAAGCAGTCCGATTGTCATCGCGGCTAATTGTAAGTATCCTTGTGTTTCTCCTGTAATGAGAACCAAGTAAATAGCTAATGACCCGCTAAATAGGAGCTCAGCAACTGTATAGAGTAAAGGGTGAATATAGCTTGGTCTCCAAAAAAGATGAGGCAATGCAAAAGATGCGACAAACCAGAACAATAACAACCAAAAGGGTGTATGGTCCAATTGAGGTAAAGTGATTAACATCAATATACTTACGAATAAGTAAGCTGCGCGAATGGAGACGAATACAGTGTCAACCCAATGCCAGCGTCTTGTCTCTAACATAATAAATACTCCCATCTATTAAGACAATCCTTAAACTATTCGATTGTCGAGAGCTTATTTCCTTTTATGGAAAATGGTCAAAATTATGACCGGTCATATGACTCCAGTTACTAGTTAGCTTTACTGATAATGCGATATGCTCATAACTGTTATGAATGATGTAGGGAATGAAGATTAATAGGAGGGTAACATGAAGAATACACCGGTAGTCCAAATTATAAATGTTTCAAAGAAAATAAGAAATAAAACGATTATTGATCAATTATCCTTTGACGTTCCGAAAGGAGAAGTATTTGGTTTTCTAGGTCCAAACGGAGCAGGTAAAACGACTACAATTCGCATGATGGTTGGCCTTATGTCCATGACCGAGGGCGATATTATCATAAATGGCGATAGCGTAACAAAAAACTTTGAAAAAGCGATGGTGCACGTCGGTGCGATCGTTGAAAATCCAGAAATGTATAAGTTCCTTAGTGGTTATCATAACTTGGTTCACTTCGCACGGATGACACCTGGTGTAACGAAAGAACGTATTCAGGAAGTGATTACACTCGTAGGATTAGAAAACCGTATTCATGAAAAAGTAAAAACATATTCACTTGGAATGAGACAGAGATTAGGTGTAGCACAAGCATTATTACACAAACCGACCCTTCTTATTTTAGATGAACCAACCAATGGACTAGATCCAGCAGGTATTCGTGAACTACGAGATTACCTCCGTAAGTTGGCTAGGGAAGAGGGGATTTCTGTTGTGGTTTCTAGCCATCTCCTTTCTGAAATGGAGCTAATGTGTGACCGAATAGCGATTATTCAAGCCGGAAATTTGATTGACGTTAGGTTAATTAAAGAATTTGTTAACGAGAGTGAAGACAGCTTGCTTTCGATCATGTTTGAAGTTGATCAACCTTTGATAGCAAAAGTAGAAATCATTAAACATTTCCCCAACGCAACGATTGCCTTGCATACAGACGGTATCGAAGTTTCCATTGAACGAGATTTCATTCCTGAAGTAAATGCCCAACTTGTACAATCTGGAATTCGCGTATTTGGAATTAAAAACGTGGCAAAAACACTTGAAGATAAATTTTTGGAAATGACAAGGAGTGAGCAGATTGTTTAATTTAATTTTAAATGAAAATATGAAGGTTTATCTCCGCCTTCGTACGTGGATTTTAGTTGCAATTCTTATTTTAGGTACATTTGGTGTTTCGCTAATTCTTAAAAGCATGATGCCCGATAACACGGAATGGAAGACTTCACTAGAACAGAGAATTAAGTCTAACCAAGATGCTTTATCAGCACCCGGAGTACCAGAATTCGCGAAGAAGGAAATCGAAAGAACGATTGCCATTGACCAATATGCGCTTGATCATAATATTAATCAAGGCTCGATGTGGAAGACGGTTAAAGATTTGTCTGGGTTGTTACAATTGATTACGATCTTCGTCGTCATCATCGTTGGTGACATGGTGGCAGGGGAATTTACGTGGGGAACGATTAAGTTATTATTAATCCGACCTGTCAGTCGTACTAAAATATTACTATCAAAGTACATAAGTACGATTCTATTTGCTCTTTTTCTTATGGCTATTCTATTTATTAGTGCAATCGTCATCAGTGGGTTCCTATTCGGATTTGGCGATATTGGAACACCTCACCTCTACTTCGAGGATGATGGTTCCGTTCAAGAAGGAAGCATGCTTGCCAATGCTCTTCAAACGTATGGATTATCAGCAATTCAACTCATTATGATTGTTACGATTGCCTTTATGATTTCGACTGTCTTCAGAAGTAGTTCGATGGCAATCGGATTATCGATTTTTATCATGTTTACGGGTTCGATGATTGCGGGGATACTTATAGGTAAATTCAGTTGGGGTAAGTACCTCCTGTTCGCAAATACAGATTTAACGCCTTATTTAGAGGGGACTCCTGCAATAGAAGGTATGACATTAGGATTTTCCATTACCGTTTTACTCGTCCACTTTGTTATCTTAAATCTAATATCTTGGTTCATTTTCAACAAACGCGATGTCGCAGCATAGTCTAACTATTAATATGAAATAAAGGGTGTACCTCTCAGCGGTACACCCTTTATTTTGCTTATGATTTTTTTCTGACCTCCAGCCTCTTACACCCGAATTTCTGTCATCTGTACATATTCCACATCCCAATATCTTTAAAGCCTAATTGTTTATAAATCTTACCTGCAGCCGGATTATCATAGAATAAGCACAATGATTTCCCTTCGCTTAATGCTTCTCGGGCAACGAGAGTCATAATACGCGAAGCATATCCTCGTTTACGATGCGTGTCCACCGTACCAACGCCTATGATCATAGCGGAGAGTGAGTTTTCAGCTGCAGTAGACACGATCGAGACGATTTTTCCTTCTTCTTCAATATAGTAAGACCTCGACGAGTTGTTTTCCATAGACTTCATTAATTTCTCCCGTCCATCTCTCAATTGACTAGGACCGAAAACAGCGCTTCTTATGTCGAGAATGCGATCTATATCGTTCATCGTTGCTCTTTTCACGAGGAGGGTATCTACTTCAGCAGTTAGATTTTCCGTATCACGAAGCTCTGCAAAGAAGGTGCTCTGTTTTTTACCGAGCGGTACTAAATCCTCGAATTGTTCTGCGATTGCCGCTTTCCCTGAGAACTCATTAAACAGTTGATCTTCTTTAATGATATTTGCGAACCCTTGAACATTAAAAGCTCCTTTAGCATAAGGAATGTAGCTTGAAAAGAACCGTAGCATCACTGCAATCATCTCATTATTCTCATCATACTCCGCCCATAGCTCTTGAAAGTCTATATCGTATCCAAACGACTCAATATCCCCAATAATAAACAAGTTAATGGCTTGTTCTTCTTTTAAAAAATCTATCAGTTGTTCATGATCTGACTCTATCAATTTACGTATCATGATTTGTTCCTCCCCCTATGTATTATTCCTATTTTAATTCCAAATGAGGTTTCGTCAAGACTTTTCTCAGTAGAGGGAATAATAATAAAATGATTATTGTATTGATATTTAGGCTGTGATATAGTGATGAATCCTAATTCTCAGAAACGTAACATCGAGAAAGGAATGGGAATTTGATTGGTACATTGGATGATATGATAGAACAGATTGGGCTACCAAATATTATTAAGATCCAGTACAGTGACAGACCAAATGTAGGTTTAATAATAGAAAAAATTGAAAATGGTATCGTTCATGACAACTGTGTGTCAATTTACTACGACAAAAGTAAGATCTCTTCGCCTTCTATTATTACGGAGATAAGCAAATGGGGCGAGCCGATTGATATTCAGATGAGTGAACCCGATATTGAAGAGATTATACAGCGGATTTTTTAGATATCAGCAGAAAATACCACCTTAGATAACAACGAGTGTGGTATTTTTTCGTTTTTGTAATATATTGAAGGTTATTGGATAAATGTAGGCGAATAGGTATGAAAATGTCTTATTTATAAACATTTCTTTATCCACAAGGGAGGATGAAATCAGAACAAATGCCTTTCTATATTAACATAAGGCTAGTCATTGACTCATTAGAAGGAATACACCAGCTCACTCCTATACATATGGGCAATATCTATTAGTCTTATTTTAAATGCTCTTAAGTTCGACCTTTCTTCAGCGTTTTTTGGAAGCCTTAGCTCGAGCAGACTATGGCATGCCTTATATCGCGGACCAAAACTGACCTTATTGAAATGTGGAAAACTGACCCTTATTCTCGGGTCAGTTTTTTGTTATTATGAACATACGTTCTTATCGTTACATTGCCGCTCGTACCATTCTTATGCTGGTAATGCAATAAAATTTATAAACATGGAGGAGAAATATGAAGAAGCAAAAGACGAAGGGTTTGGAAGAAACACAATCTGCGTTGGAAACGTACAGCCTTGTCGTGGAGCTAAGACAATACACGCTCCACCCAGGTCATCGGGACGTTTTGATCGAGCTATTCGACCGAGAATTTATCGAAAGCCAAGAGGCAGTAGGTATGAAGGTTATCGGTCAGTTCAGGGATCTTGAGGATCCAAACCGATTTGTTTGGCTCAGGGGCTTTCGCAATATGCCTACACGCGGGCAAGCGTTGGCAGCTTTTTATGGTGGGCCTGTTTGGCGGGCGCACCGCGAATTGGCTAACTCCACGATGATCGACTCTTCAAATGCGCTACTGCTGCGCCCGGCACATTCTGCTTCTGGATTCTCACTCGCGAACAGTGACCTTCCCCCGAACGGTACAAGTGCTGTTCACAAGAGGCTGGTGGTAGCCAACATCTATTATTTCGATGCCCCTGTGGGCGCTGATTTTCTTGTCTTCTTCGAGCGGTCGCTCAAACCGGAGTTGACGGATTCCGGCGCTTCGATCCTAGCTTATTTCGTCACCGAAAGCTGTGAAAACAACTTCGCGGCACTTCCGATTCGAGAAGGGGAGAATGTGTTTGTCTGGTTCTCCAGCTTTACGGATGAAGAGGCATATGATCGCCACGTGGCCGCTCTTGCACACTCCAAACGCTGGCAGGGTGAGATAGCGAATGAATTGGCGAACTGTCTTAAAGGAACACCTGAGGTAAGAAAGCTATCGCCTACATCGCGTTCACAACTACGTGGTTGATTTTTTAAGCAGGAAGGCGGGGCACTGGCACTCCGTAAAAAAAGAGGAGGATATAACAGGGATCATGGCATGGCAACCTCTCTCAAGATTAAGCGACCATATTCACTAATGGTCGTTTTTTTTTACATTCCAAAAAGTATTCTTATTAGCCATTGGATTTTATCATTTTTAAGAAAGTATTACATTATACATGTTATAAAGGAGTGGAGAATGGAATGGAGCTTTTTTCACCTGAATTTTGGTCAACCCTATTAGCAATTGTTGTCATTGATCTTGTACTTGCAGGAGATAATGCCATTGTAATTGGCCTAGCGGTAAGAAACCTACCGAAGGAACTGCAGAAAAAAGTGATCATTCTCGGTACGCTAGGGGCTATTGTCATACGGGCAATTGCTACACTTGTAGTTGTCTGGCTATTAGAAATACCCGGTCTCCTTATTATTGGTGGGGTACTCCTCATATGGATTGCTTACAAGTTGCTCGTTGAAAATAAAGCAGAGCATGATGTACAGGCAGGTCAGAGCTTGTGGGGAGCGATACGTACGATCATTATCGCCGATGCTGCCATGGGTCTCGATAACGTCATTGCTGTAGCGGGTGCCGCACATGGTGATTTCGTCATGGTTGTTATCGGGCTTATCATAAGTGTACCGATCGTTGTGTGGGGAAGTACGCTCATATTAGTAATGATTGATCGATTTCCGATTATTATTTATATCGGTTCGGCTGTACTCGCTTTAACGGCTGCTAAAATGATCGTAGCTGAGCCGTTTCTTAAGCCGATCTTGGGTGATCAACCTATTCTTAAATGGGGTTTTACTGTGCTGCTTATTGCAGGAGTACTATACGTTGGATACAGAAAGAATAAGAAAAACTTCTGAATCTAAAAAAGGAGCTCTTCAACGTAATGAAGAAGCTCCTATTATATTTAAGGGGTAGTTATTCCGTCAATTAACAGAGATATTTCACCCGTATAATGAATCGATAATTGATGAAGAGCGCGAGTGCATCCTACATAAAGCAATTTGGCATCATCTGGATTTAGCTTATAATGTGTTGTATCGACGTCAACGAGGAGAACGGCGTCAAATTCTAATCCTTTAGCTAGATATACAGGAAGAACGGACAGTCCACCTTGGTACTCTCGTTGATTCGCATCAATGATAGAAGCAGATAACCCTACCGCAACAAGCTCATTATAGATCTGACTACACTCTTCAATCGTTCGCCCAATTACAGCGATTGTATTCCATCCAGACTTTTGCAATTCCTGTACAGCAGCTATGATAGCGGAGATCCTTTCCTTTTCCGAAACGTTTACGACATGAACGGGGTCACCGCTTCTAAAAACAGGCTTCGCAAGCGTAACATTCTCACCCGATCGATCAAGAATCACGTTCGCGAATTGGATAATTTCCATCGTTGAACGATAGCTTCTTACTAGTTCATAATAAGCTGTATCTTCCGCTTCGAACAGGCTGGCGAATTCATTCCAACTCCGTATCCCTTGATATGAGTGTATGCCTTGAGATAAATCTCCAAGAATAGTGAAGGAATTCCCTCGAGTTTGCTCCTTTAATAAGGCTACTTGGAACGGAGAAAAGTCCTGTGCCTCATCGATAACGACGTGATCGAAATAGTCATTGTTGTCTTTTCCATATAATCTGCGATGAATGAAAAGAAGAGGAGCGAGGTCTTCCAATTCTACTTCGTGTTTTTTAAACCGTTTCATTGACGATTCGATGATCGATTCAGGGATGGTAGATATAGCCTCAAGTGGAATGAAAGGTTGTGGCTTCTTATTGTTAAATAGAAGCTGATAAAAAGTAAATGGTGTATGATCAGGCCACATCTTCATGAAAGAACGTAATCGTTGCCCCGCCTTTTTCTTCAATTCCTGCTGTACCTTCGTTTCCAATACTTTATCTAATTCCATTTCGATCCAACGCTTGATTCTAGCGATTACTTTCTCACGACGCTTCGCGAGTGGGTAATGCTTATTTTCGTGGTAGAACCACGTGCGAACCAATTCATTAGAAAGAGTGACTCCGTCCCAAGGTTCGAAGTCTCCACTTGGTACATAGCTTTCTTCATAACGAGTTAAACATTGATCCAATAATTGCATGAAGGCAATTGAGCCTTTAATTCGTCCAGGTATTTCGTTATCTACTTCAAGATGCTCAGAATGAAGAGAGAACCAATGGGATAAGCGAATACTGGGGTCCGTTAGTTTAATCCTATCTTCTAAAATGTTCAATGCCCAGTCGCTAAACGTCGTCTGTTGAATACCGCCAACTCCGAGCTCTGGCAATACACTAGAGATATAGTCTAAAAACATACTATTCGGTGCGAAAATAATCATCTTCTCAGACTTAATGTTCTCACGATAACGGTAAAGGTGATAGGCAAGTCGATGCAGGGCTACCGTCGTTTTCCCGCTTCCTGCAACGCCTTGTATAATAAGAGCTTGGTTCTTAACAGAACGAATAATGCTATCTTGTTCTTCTTGAATGGTAGAAACGATATCTCGTAAGCGATTGTCTTTATTCTCTTCTAGACGATATAAGAGAAATTCGTCCGTTACGCCCAAGTTATCTGTTCCTTTTACATAACTATCAACGACTCTTTGTAGAATTTGCTTTCGGATTACAAGATTGCGCTTCATATAAATCAACCCGTCTACAATTCCATCGGGTGATTCATAAGATACAGCATCTTCACCACCGGTGAAAGAATAGAAAAGACTAGCGACGGGTGCACGCCAGTCGATAACGAGCAACTCATTGGTTTTATCATCTTCCACTCCTGCTTTACCGATATATAACGGAGTAGGCTTCGCATGTTCCTTTTCCTGAAAGTCAAGACGACCGAAATACGGTTCTGCCGCTGCAATTGGAAGGGATTTACGCTTCATCTCACGAATATTGTCTAGCGCTTGCTCTGTGAAGTCATCTCCATAGTATCGAGGGATTTGTTGTAGTGTCTTTAACTGGCGTTCGATCTCGGCAGCCGTTTTTTCGAGCCGCTGCAGCTCTTCTTGATAGGCACTTTGAATATCGGTTTCCATTTCAGTTACCTCCATATGAGAATTTACGCCTTACTGATAAGAAATCACAATATATCATTGTCAATGATCAGAGTCAATAGGACCCTCTTTGTCAAATATTGCAACTTTTTAGGGATACGTAGCGTCTAATAATCGTTATCTCATTGGGGATATGAATATGGTTAGAGAGAGGATTATGTGAATGAAGAAGAGCGTCATTTTTCTATTATTAGTATTATTTATGGTGCTCACGATGATCGGGCTCGTTGCCTGTAATCACACTCTTTCAGTCCAAGCGAACGATCCGATTACGGAAGTCAACCTACCTGTATCAAATGAGATGGAACTCCTTGTGCAAGTCGACGCGGAACAAGTTGTTGCAGAGTTGGAACCCGTAGAACCGATAGTTATCAATTCAGCGACACTCGTTGCCGTTGGTGATATTTTGATTCATAGCTCTGTCTGGCAAGATGCCAAAACAGATGAAGGCTACGATTTCAAACCGATGTTTGAATTAGTTAAACCGTATATTGAGCAAGCGGACATTGCGATTGCCAATCAGGAGACAATGATTGGCGGTACCGAACTCGGATTGACAGGATATCCTCGTTTTAACAGCCCATATGAAGTTGGGGATGCGCTGAAGGATAGTGGGTTTGATATCGTTTCTTTAGCAAATAACCATACGCTCGATCGAGGAGAAAAGGCGATTAATAATGCTATCGCCCATTGGAACGAGATTGGGATGGCATATACGGGTGCTTATGTGTCGACTGAAGACAAACAACGAATACGTACAATTGAGAAAAACGGAATTACGTTCTCGTTTCTTTCCTACACATACGGAACGAACGGCCTACCTATACCAGAAGGGAAAGACTATCTCGTTAATCTAATTGATATCGAGCAGATGAAGGAAGATGTTGAACTAGCAAAGCAACTCGCTGATGTTGTCGTTGCTAGTGTTCACTTTGGTAACGAATATGAAGAGCTTCCGAATGAAAGTCAGAAAATAATTGCTCAGGAACTGGCCAAACTTGGGGTAGATATCGTGATTGGTCATCATCCGCATGTACTGCAACCTGTAGAATGGATCGAACAAGAATCGGGAAGAAAGACATTCGTCGTTTATTCATTAGGCAATTTTATTGCCGCACAGGATGGATTGGAAAGAGAACTTGGTGGGATCGTTCAAATCGAGGTGGAGAAAGTGACCGAGGGTGAAAAAGAAACCATTACACTTAAAAACCCATCATTTATTCCGACGCTAGCGTACAAGAAAAATTACCGGAATTATAAAATCATTCCTTTAGAAGATTGTGGCGAAGAATATCTTAAACAGGCAGAACAAGTATATGAATCGGTCAAAGCGCATATGAACCAATGGGTTGTAGATTTAAACTTCCTTGTGCCAAAGGATCAATTGCTAACGAAAGAGTGAAACGTTAAGCGCCTTGCTGTCTTCTTAAGACGGTGAGGTGTTTTTTTGTAAAAACGTGACTGGAGTAACCGTACAGATAAATGGTAGTTACTGGGGATATCGAACTAAACAATTCAGTGGGAAAGGTAACGTTAAAAAACAGCACCGGTGATGCACTATTAAGAATGAACGAAGTTATTGATGATATGAATATAGAAACGTCTACAGGGGATGTCAACGTGATAATCAAAGAAGAACCAGCTAATCTTGAAGTAGATCTGAGTGCTTCGACGGGAGATATGACAACCAACTTAGAATTATCTTATGATAGAAAATCAGAACATGAAATTGAAGGGTCCAAAGGAAGCGGCGGTCCGGAAGTGTACGTACACAGCTCGACAGGGGATATTAGCGTAGTATTGGATTAGTAACCCCAACAAACATTTAAACAACTACTCACACCACGTTAACATTATCGCGTTACTATTAAAGTAAGCGATAAAGTAACAATAAGAAAGTGTGGTGAGTGGAGATGAACGAAACAACAAAAAATTTCATATCCGTTTTCGCTATAATGTTATCAATAGTGAATGTTATTTACTTATCCCAATACATTCCGATTATATTCGAATTGTTATTCTTTCTCTTCTGTGTCATTGTCATAACTCCTATCACATTCTTGGCCATCAGCATCCCGATCATCTTTAACTTAGCAAAGGACTACTCGAGATAAAAGTAGTCCTTTTGCCTTTTAATCTATCATTATTTCAATTTCCATAGAGACAGGTTCTTATAAAAGACAAAGATAACTAGATTAAACAATGCTGCTGCAAGAAACACATACGAAGTACCGAACCATAGGGATACCCACCCAGATCCAATAATCGTTAACGGCATACCCAGTTTAAAGATCGATCCCGTAATGCCGCTAATACGTCCAATTAAGTGTGAAGGTGTGGACTCCTGACGGAAAGTCCATATACATACATTCTCGATCGTAGCGATGAGTCCTGAGAAAAATAAAGCGACCGAAAGCATAACGATAGTGTCTGCGAGATACATCATGAAATAGGAAACGCCTAAGAACAGAATCGTCATTCCTAACAAGTGCCCTGTCCGAATGTATTTGCGAGCATATGGGACAAGCACACTTCCTACAAGCCCACCAATTCCAGCCATCGATAAAGCAAACCCGAGTTGTGAATTCGTAAGATGAAGTTCATCTTTGGCGAAGAAGATGATCATTGCATCGAACATCCCAGCCGTCGAGTTTAAGAAAATAACGAGTATGGTAATTAACCATAGCGCACGATTCCTTCTTAGTTCAATCCATCCCTCTTTCAGTTCCTTCCAAAACGAACCCTTCTTTACAACCACAGGTGTCTCGTTGGAATCTAACCTCAACATCGTTAAAAAAGCAATTGTTAGCGTAATCGATGTAACGAGAAGTCCATGATGTAACTCGGCCAATGAAAGAATAAACACAGAAATAGCAGGGCCCATAATGCCAATAAGAGTAGAAACAAATGAAAACTTCGCATTAGCGGAAGTAAGTAATTCTGTCGGGAGCACATGCTTCACAATGCTGAACCGCGCGTTGAAATAGCCGTAGTTAAACGTCATGAGAAGAAAGCCAGCAATGTAAAAAACGATAAGGCGCACGTAATCCAGTTGGAGTAATGTGAACAATGCCAGCAAAATGACGATTTGAGTAACAATCATCCATAGTTACCATACCTTTTTATTCGCCCGATCAACGAGAACCCCGATAAACATCGCAAGAAATAAATTCGGGAGAAACTCAATCGCTCTCATAGTCGACATAGCGACAGATGAATGGGTTAGCTCATACAGAATAAGAGGAAGTGCCAGCTCATACACTCTGTTTCCTAAGCTAAGAATAGCTCCAGCGAAGAACAGGATGAGGAAATTTTTATTCTTCCAAACGGTTCCGATTTTTGAAGATGATAATACTTTAGTTTTTGTGTCTGTTTGTAAGGTTGCCATGTTAATCCTCCTTAGCCATTATCATTATAGCTAAATGAAGATGAAAAAAGTATAAGAAATTTCAATGTTTATCACTTTCAATTGAAGCAGGCATATATGACAGCAATGGTACAAAACATTAAAAAGCTCGTTCTCCACCTATCTTGGAAGGGATAGAAGGAATACGAGCTTTTGCTGTTTACGGCTAATAAACCTTATTCAACGATTACCTTTGCCGTCATGCTTGGATGTGTCGTACAGTAATAATCAAACGTACCTGACTCATTAAAGGTATAGCTCCATGACGCATTAAACACCAATAATCCTGAGTCAAATAAGTTGCTGTTTTCCGTTACAGAATGGAAAACCCTCGCTTTATTCACCCACGTCACTTTCGTTCCCTTTTTAATTTTAAGCACACTGGATGCGAAAGAGAGGTTATTAATATCGACAGTTACTTCGTTGGATTCAGTTACTTCCTCACTCGTCTCATGTTGTTCATGCCCACTATCGGATTGATTTCCGTTATTTGCATGTCCTGAGTGGTCATCTACTTGTTCCATATTGCTAAATTCCAACGTTATTTTTCCCGTTTTCGAGTCGATTTTTGATGATATCCCTAACATATCGGTCAGTATTCCGATTGGTATCATACTCTGTCCATTGATCGATTTTAACATACCATTCATAATCATTACCCTGTTGTTGACAAGTGCCTGATCTTTATCTATCCATAACTGAACGCCATATGATATATTTTTAAATCCGATCGATTTCTCTTTCGCATCCCACGTCAGACTTCCGTTCATCTGCTCACTTAGAATCTTGAATGGTACATAAATGACTTTATCAATCGTTACAGGAGCTTCCGCTAATGGCATGCTTTTCCCGTTTGCAATCGCTTTCTTTTCACCTAATATAAGTTGAATTGTCTGCTTGGTTATCAACGACTGAACGCGTGTCATCGTGTGGAGGCCACCAGGGTATACGCCGTTGTTTGTATTGTCGGTTATTTTATGGCTATGAAACGGATAATCACCACTTTGTTCAAATTCGACGAGAATATCATAACGTTCACCTGATCCGATATTGATTGTGTCTTTTTCTAGTGGTTGTATTAACGGCCTTCCATCAGAGGCAATCACTTTAAAATGATGCCCGTGCAAATGAAACGGGTGCTCATCATATCCCGCATTGATTAAACGGATTAATACCTTTTCTCCAACCTTCGCATTGATCATCGTATCTGGATTGTTTTCCGTATCAGGGTATGCCTTTCCGTTAATTGTCCAATATCTCGGATGGAAATCGGTTCGATCATAAGGCTTTCCTTGTTCGACCGCTTTATGCCAGACAGGATCGATTTCATTGAGATGAAATACATATTCTTTGTCATATGCAGGGCCATTCGTCCACGCATGCTTTACGCCATTTTTCGCTTTAACGATAAAGGAGCCGTGCATTCCCATTTGGAGATGTTCAATCGTATCGACGTGGCAATGATAAAAATATGTTCCGGCATGGGTTGCTTGAAAACGGTAGGTAAAGCTCTTTCCTACTTCAATCGGCGGAGACGTATGTGGAACCCCGTCGTTCGCCTGATCCGTGTCTAGACCGTGCCAATGAATCGTATGGGTGAGCAATCGGATCCCTTCTTTTTTAGGACCGATATTCGTTAACGTTATTTCGACCTGATCCCCTTCGTTCACTTCGATCGTAGGTGCGGGATAAACGGCAGAACCCTTTTCGTTGTTTAGACTATAGCCCCAAATGTACACTTTTTCCTCGTCTGGCAAGGTCATATACCCGTCGGTTGCGTACAATTGAAACTTCTTTACCTTTCCGTTTTGGGTAGAAGTATCGGAAAAGACGATTGTCTGAAAAGGTGTAAGAACAAGGACAAGAGCTAAGCAAGCATAAATCGCCTGCTTGCTCTTGGTCCATATAAGATGCCGCATGAGTAATCCTCCCTTTAATGATGACTATGCGACATTTCCTTTAGCGTCACGGTAAATGTTTTTGTTGCTTCATTCCAGCTATAGGCGCCACCTAATAATGAAACCATTTCCTGAAGTGAGGCGAAGCTTTTTCCGTCATGAGCATGTGGCGCAGGCTCACATCCATAAATCAATTGTTTGCCGTTGATGACAACCTTCAATCCAAGTGTTGCTTGAAGCGTATTAGGTGCTGTGTGATTTTGTCCGATATTAACGATCACTGCTTTTTGGGCTCCGTTCCACTCAACTGTACCACCGAGCGCTTCAGCGAAAGGTACGATAGCTGCGTAAACATGGTTGTTATGCAAATGAGGCTGTTTTCCGTCGTATAAAAGCGGTTCGCCATTAATCATCACTTTAATACTGCCTTTTGGTGCAACAACAATTTTGCCTTTCATCTTGTCTCCCGAATGGAGATAGCATTCATATTCATATGTTCCAGCTTTCGTGAATTTGAGTGAATATTTGCCTTGCGCTTCAATCAAGCCAGAGTTTGTAAAACCGGTGCCGTTAAAGGTGTTGCCTCCTGTTGGAGCCATAAACGCGGGATTAAAATCTCCCGTCTCCGTAAAAAATTGCAGTTCCTCAGGTTTGTTGAAAGTTACAAAATGTATTTCATAATGATTGTTGTTGAGCCATTCTACAGTATCGTCCTCACTGACGTAAACGACTTCAGGTAGCATTTTATTTAAAGTAAAACCGCTATGGCCCGCCCCAAGACCAATTTGGTATGTGATCGTACCATCACTATTTTTACTATGTTGTGCGCTGTGATTCGCATGTTTAAGGGCGTCTGCTTGCTCAGCTAGATCATTGACTTCTGCCTCAGCTGTTTCCTTCATCTGCTGGGCGGAAGGAATTTTAACACTTTTTGGGACAACGACCACTGTGCCTGTCATCATTGGGTGAAAAATACATAGGTATTCCAAAACGCCTGTTTTTGTAAATGTCACGGAGTAGCTTTGGTCCTTTAATAGCACACCTGAGTTAAGGAACAATTCTCCATCATAAGACGATCCATCTTTTGCGCTCGGTACCATCGGGTTAATGTTCATTAATTCTTCCTCTGGCGCATCCTTCAAGTTAGCCATGAATGTCACGGTGTGTGGTGCGAAAGGCGACTTGTTAGTGAACTTTATCGTGTCACCTTCGTGAACATAAATCACTTTCGGAAACATGGAGTCGAGGCTCGCTCCATCAGTTGTTCCGCTTCCAACAGTAACTTCCCACGTTTGTGGCTTTTCTTCGGCAGTGGCTACGTTGCCCATTAGAGAAAACATCAGAACAAAAATAGCCAAAATTGCGGTAAAGCGTTTTTTCATACTTCTTCCCCTCACTGTCAATGAAATTATCGAGACCGACAAGATTTATGATATGAGGGATTGTGAAAAAAAGAACCGATTATTAGAAATAAATTGCACATCCATCACTCTTCATTTACATTCGCTATAATGAAAGAGTCATAATTTTCCCAAAAAATGAACCTTTTGCCTTTTTCCATCGTCTACTTAATAAGAGGAGGTGTTGAAAATAGTAAATCATCAAGAAATACGTTCTGTGAAAGCTACAGATCACTCAATTTCGTTGTCCGAACTCATGAATACTTATGGGCAGGATGTATGGAATTTCGCCTTCTCACTCACTCGAAGCCCAGAAATGGCAGATGACATTTTACAGGATGTTTTTATAAAGGCTTATCTACATATTGAAGAATTCCGTGGTGAAGCGTCAATAAAGACTTGGTTGCTTGCAATCACCAGAAATACGGTAAGTGATTACAAACGGTCCGCATTTATTAGAAAGGTCACTCTATTTGATTCTATTAGTAAGAAAGAAACACATCCCTCCGCTGAAAAGGAATATATAGACGAATTTATATATGAAGATATATGGAAGAAAGTTCTATGCTTACCTGTAAAACTAAGGGAAGTGTTAGTTTTGCATGCCCATCATGGGCTATCCGAGAAAGAAATTGCGCATTTATTAAATATTCCGCATGGCACAGTAAAATCCCGATTGCATCATGCTCGAAATAAAATGTCGAAATGGATGGAGGACGACCAGTATGCGACCGAGTTGGGAGAGCGAACTAGCACAATTTAAATCGGCTGAAGGAAGAATTACGACAGAATTAAAGAACAAGATTATAGAACGAGTAGCAAAGAAAAAACGTATAATGACTTTTTTGCGGTACTCCAGTCGTATTGGGGTGTATTCCGTCGTTTGTTTCATTCTATTTCTTCAGAAAGATGTAATCATCCATACGATACAAAACATCAGTGAAAACTATCAATCTAGTCAACCTAGTCAATATAGTGAGAGCGAAGAATCGATCGAGTTATTATCCTTAATAGAAGACATTCCAATATATCCTGGATTAAAGAAGGAAAAGGATACACTTTACACATATCACATCAAAGACACTTCATTAATTACCTTAATGAGTTATTATGATTGGGAACTTGAAGAACGTAATTGGAAGAGCTATTATGCCGAATATGGGGTAAAAGGATCTTTTTTCATCAAAACGTGGTCAAACGATAAACTTCTCATTGAGCTCAAATTTTATAAGAAGGAGAAAAACGTAAGTTCAATTCAGCTTACTATCCTGCCGAGAGAATTAAATAAGATAAATCACTAGTTATTTTTGATTCACACAATACCTTTGAGTTGCGAATGGGAGTGGAGAATCCAATGAAAAATACAAAAAAGACGTTTCAATATATTTTTATTGCTCTAATCTGTAGCCTGTCCTTCATGATCTACCTCCAATGGTTTAGCTCCTCGAAACCGGTTCAGTTCTTTCACCCTCAAGAAGATAAATTACCAAAGGTGTTAACCTCCTTACCAGTCATTGATATCGACGGGAAAAAACAGTCGCTAGAAATGAAAGATTCGCCATACACCGTTTTTATCGTTGAATATGCTGACCCTAAATTTAATCGTGAAAGCTATCCTAGTGTCTCAATGTTTCATGAAATTATTAATAAGGCAGGGATTCGCCCTGTTTACTTATGGAAATCAATACCTAATGAAGAAAAGGAATCCGTAAAACATATACGATCGATGGTTGATCCTAATCATCATGATGCTAAATACCTTTTAGACAATCGATTCCTCACCCTATATCAAAAAGAACTAGGGTTACAAATATCTTCTTCTAACAGACTCGTTTTTGCATACAACGATAAAGGGGAACTTGTCTATCAAAACGATTCGCTCTATGAAGATGAAATTATTGCTGAGATGATGATGATTCCGAAGACGAGTGGGGCTCCGAATGATAAGGATGGGGGAGACTAAATGTTAATAGAGTACATAAAGTATGCATACAATAATGCCTTTCGTTATCCGAAACGATTTTGGACGATGATAGGGGGTGTTGCCTTATCTACCTTCTGTATTTTAAGTTTACTTGCCGTCATTACAAGTATCCAAAGCTACAATAACCATATTAGTACTAGTCTCCAGAATCAAAACATGAATAATAAACAATGGTGCATAGCACCTAAGAGCGCTGATACACCTGTAACTATATCCGATTTAACCGAATATCAATCTTTAGATGGGATTGAAAAGGCGTATTACTCGGAGGAACTGTCTTATTACCTATACCAGTCGGCTGCATACATTCCATGGATAGAATGGAATGGTCTCATGAACCTTAGCTTGAATCCGATTCTGCTAGATGTTGGGTCAGCAAGAGAGTATGGGTTAGAAGACAAATTAATTGAGGGATCCTTTTTTTCGGGCAGCCCGGATGAAATTATATTGTCTAAGCAAGTATTGCAGAGGTTTATTAAGAGTGATGAAGTTATTCAAGATAAAGCGATCATTCTTGACGGTGAAACGCAGGTTTCCGCGAGTGATGGAAGAGGAATCGTCCTTAAGCCTAGTGAGATTGTAGGGAAGACGATTGAGCTCGTGTATGATATGAGATTCGACTTTGATCGTCCGAAAGATTCATCACTTGTGTACATCGAATCAACGAAATCAATTCCACTCAAGGTGGTCGGCATTTATGATCCAACAGTAGGCTATGAAACGAAAGGGGATGCATGGTTGTCTCTTGCATTAAAACAGAGATTACATGGATTGGACTTAACGGCAGAAAGTAGTCAATTAAGCGGTCAAATCACGCTCCGTGTCAGCAACCCCACAGAAACTCAACCAGTCATTGATCAAGCTAAAAAAATGAATGTAGATGCAAAGAGAACACTAGAAGAGGACGCTAGTATTGCAAGCGCGTTAAAACTTAAAAAGGTAGAAAATATACTTTATACGTTCGCTTTCTATACGGCATTAATTGTGTCAATCATTAGTCTCATTATGATATGTTCGTTAAAGATTGCGGAAAGACAATATGACATTACATTGCAACGATCCTTAGGAGCAAGTAAGAGGGAAATCAGCACTTTCTTTTCTTTTGAAATGTTATTTGTATCCTCAATCGGAGTGATGTTCGGGCTATTGTTTACATTACTATTCCTCACTAGTAACGTAAACGAATTAATTGGAATCTATTTTTATCTTGACGGCAGCATGACAATGAAAACGATGATAATCATACCGATTGTCACCCTCGTCATTTCATATGTTCAAATTCAACTAATTTTAAGACGGCAGATCATATTAGGCTTGGCTAAGGGAGGGCTTTAATCATGATGTTGGATTATTTAAGACGCTCTTTACGCCAATTAAATCGCTATCGTTTACGTAATGGATTCACTTTCATAGGGACTTTTGCGATCGTATTCCTTATCTCGGCTCTCATGACGATCTCCCTTCAACTGAATGCTTTATTTAAACAAGGTGGTTTATCCTTTGTTCAAAATCTACAAGTAATAGAACTCAGGGGAAAGACAATGAGTGAAAAAGTATTGACCGATATTAAAAAAATGGACAGTGTTGACCATATATTACCGATTTCTAGCGGGGTCAGATATCCCCATGTCGATATGAAATTAGGGGAATATCAAGTACTACCCCCATTTTTGATTTTTTACGATTCCAATTATATGGACATGTTTCAAGATAAGAAACTCATGCAAGATACACTAAGTGGGGAACCCGGGATCGTAG